>OGCN01004058.1_pt1 | contig 13158 bp, 21 predicted proteins | sample 1570181 | NCBI WGS metagenome assembly OGCN01 (sample SAMEA4370584, study PRJEB24528) | human gut metagenome | reverse complement strand
TTCGTCTATATGCTTTTTGTTATGTAACTGCAATCCTAAATTAAGTTATGAGAATAAATAAAGAAGGCTACAAAATTATCGGCATTTCCGGCGCCGTTTGCGTATTTTTGTGGTGGTTGATCTATCACCTGCTGGTCAGCGACGCGAATATTTCGCTGTTGTGGGTGAGCGCCGTGCTGTTGCTGCTGTTCTGGTTCTTTATCGTCGCGTTTTTCCGGGAACCCCGCCGCGTGCGCATCCACGATGCCGACCTCGCCTTTTCGCCCTGCGACGGCCGCGTCGTCGTGACCGAAGTCGTGAAGGAAAACGAGTATCTGAATGAGGAGATGCTCCAGATTTCGATCTTCATGTCCGTCACCAACGTCCATATGAACTGGGTTCCCGTGGGCGGTACCGTCGAATATTTCAAATACCATCCGGGCCGTTTTCTGGTGGCGTGGCATCCCAAGTCCTCGACCGAAAACGAACGCACCACGACCGTGGTGAAGATGGCTTCGGGACAGAAGGTTCTCTTCCGTCAGATCGCAGGCCTGATCGCGCGCCGTATCATCTCCTATATGAAAGTGGGTTCGCCTGTGGAGCAGAACAGCGTCTGCGGCTTCATTAAATTCGGGTCGCGCGTCGATGTGCTCGTTCCGAAGAACAGCGAACTGCTGGTCGAGATCGGCGATCCTGTGGTGGGTTCGCAGACTCCGATCGCACGCCTTCCGAAAGCTTAATTCATCCGATGTATGAGGACGACACCCCAGACCTTCCTGCGGTTTATTGCGGGCGCGGCGGTTGCTGCGGCCGTCCTCTTTCTGGTCTGGTACTTCCGGTCGATCGTCGTCTATGTGCTGATCTCGGCCGTGCTGGCCGTCATGGGCAATCCGCTCGTGAAACGCCTCGCGGCGCTGCATATCAAGGGCTGGAAGGTACCCCGCTGGCTGGCTGCGCTGGTGACGCTGATCGTCATCTGGGTGGTGCTGGCGACATTGTGTTCGCTGTTCGTGCCGCTGGTCTTCAATAAGATCTACCAGTTGTCGAACGTCGATTTCGCCACCGTCGTGGCGAGCATCGAAGAACCGATAGCCCGCGCCCAAAGCTACCTGCACGAATTCTTCGCCATGCCCGAAAGCACCTTCTCGCTCTCGGAGGCCCTCGCGTCGGCGCTCAAGCAGGTGATCGACATCGAGTCGCTCAACACGGTCTTTGCGTCGATCGTCAATGTCGTGCTCTCCTCCGTGATCGCTATTTTCTCCATCACCTTCATCACCTTCTTCTTCCTGCGGGACGAGGGGCTTTTCTATGCTATGATTACGGCGATGTTCCCCGAACGTTATCACGAGAACATCACCCGTGCGCTCGACTCCGTAACCCTCTTGCTGGCGCGCTATTTTACGGGAATCCTCTCCGAAAGCCTGCTGTTGATGGTCGCCGTGTCGCTGACGATGATGGCCTTCGGGATGAAAGCCGCCGACGCGGCGTTCATCGGGCTGGTGATGGGCGTGATGAACGTGGTGCCCTATGCCGGGCCGCTTATCGGCGGCGTGGTTTCGGTCTTCGTGGGCATCGTGACCCCGATCGGGGGCATGACAGTGGGGCATACGGCCGCCGTCATTATCGGTTCGCTGCTGATCCTCAAGGGACTCGACGACTTCGTGCTGCAGCCGACGCTCTATTCGTCGCGCGTCAAGGCGCATCCGCTGGAGATTTTCCTCGTGATTCTGATCGCCGGGTCGCTGGCCGGAATCCTCGGCATGCTGCTGGCGATTCCCTCCTATACCGTACTGCGCGTCTTCGCCAAGGAGTTCTTCTCGCAGTTCAGTCTGGTGCGTAAACTGACCGAAAAAATCTGATGGAAAAGGTGATTATCGAGGGCGTTGTGGAACACGGACGCCGGCTCGGACGCGAGCTCGGATTTCCGACGGCGAACGTGGCCGTTCCCGATTCCGTCGCCGCGGAGGACGGCGTTTACCGTTCGCGCGCCGAGGTGGACGGAGCGGTTTACGACGCGATGTCGAACCTCGGCCGCAATCCTTCGGTCGGCGGGACGGCGCGGCGTCTCGAAACGCATATTTTCGGGTTCAGCGGCGCATTGTACGGCCGTATGCTGCGCGTGGAACTGCTCGAAAAGATCCGCGACGAGCGGCGGTTCGATACGCTGGAGGAGCTGCGGGCGCAGATCGAGAAAGACAGGGAATATATTTTGAAATTAAAATAAACAGTTATGTATTTAGACTTGACAATGCCCTACAAGGTGGCCGACATGTCGCTGGCCGGGTGGGGACGCAAAGAGATCGAGATCGCCGAGCACGAAATGCCCGGACTGATGGCCGTGCGCCGCAAGTACGGCCCGCAGAAGCCGCTGAAAGGCGTGCGCGTCATGGGGTCGCTGCATATGACCATCCAGACCGCCGTGCTGATCGAGACCCTCGTGGAACTGGGCGCCGACGTGCGCTGGTGCTCGTGCAACATCTTCTCGACGCAGGACCATGCCGCCGCGGCCATCGCCGCCGCGGGCGTTCCGGTCTTCGCGTGGAAGGGCGAGACGCTGGAAGAACATCTTCATCGTGAAGGATTGTCTCAGTCTTACTGCTATCCGATCAGCACATTTGCCTGCATGGGTGATGAAGGTTGGCTGGAATCCGGCGAGATGGGGTGGTTCGGCATCAGCGATAACAACAAGGATGACCTGTCCTGGAATCAGATGGTCGAGCAGTTTGTTGCTGCTTTGCCGGAGGACGCCATGCTGTTATCCGTGGATTGCCATATTTAACATGGTATCATCAAAAATGGGGCTCGGGGGACAGAAATGTACCCCGAGCCATCTTCACTATTTGGGAGGTCTCAATGGAGAGCAACAAAGAATTTGTAGATCTGCTGAGGAAGGCCATCAGTGTTACCCGTGGCAGGATTAGTGAGCGAGAAGTATTTCGGGACTTTATCGCCTTCTGTGCGTTGCAACTCAGTGTCCTAACAGACCCCGTACATCCAGAAAGGGCCGAACAGTTACAGAAAATCAAAGAGAATTATGAGGCTGAAGAACTGACAGCATTTTCTCAAACCTTTCTTGAACTGGCTCAAATCATTGAGAGGAATATTGATCAGGGTGTTTATGAGGATCTGTTGGGTATGGCTTACAATGAATGTGGTGCGACAAATCGAGCATTAGAACAGGTTTTTACCCCGCCGGATGTAGCAAGATTGATGGCCCAGTTTGTATTTGGACAGCCGAAAGAACTACCCTCGGAAGGTCATTTTACCCTGAATGATCCTACCTGTGGAAGCGGCGTTCTGTTGCTTGCCGCTGCGGAACAGACTGCACATAACGGATACGACACTTGTGAGCAGTTGGTGATACAGGCCTCCGATGTGGATATATGCTGCGTTCAGATGACCTATATCCAGCTCGCCCTCTATGGGATCCCTGCAGTGGTTGTGCATGGCGAAGTCATTGCAATGAAGGAATACGACCGCTGGTACACACCTGTTTATCTTTGGGGGAAGTGGGTTTGGCGCGCCCCAATGCCCTTCGGCACTGTCAGAAATAAAAGTGACGAGAAACTCAAAATGCTGGATGAGCCCATGTACGCGGCTTGTCGGCAAATGGAACAGTTTTTCAGAAAGAAGGGGGAAACCGCATGAGCAATAGAAGTGACAAGCTCATATCTCAGTGTGAAGGGACTAATATCAATGAGGGCAGCCCTGATGGCCGGCTGGTTTACATCGCCTCTCCTTATGCTGGTGATATCGTAGCGAACACACGGTTTGCGATCCGCTGTTGCCTGTACGCAATCCGGCAAGGATGCACGCCGGTAGCGCCGCACCTACTCTACCCCCAGATGCTGGATGATTCAGAGCCAGAGCAGCGGGCCATTGCCCTCAAGTTGGGGCACCGCCTGCTGTCAGTCTGCCAGGAGGTATGGGCCTGCGGCAGTAGGATTAGCAGCGGCATGGCAGGAGAGATCGCTTTGGCTGAAACGTTGTGCATCCCGGTCCGGTACTTCCATGACCTCAGCGAATACACAGGTGCTACTACATCAGAAAATGTTCACCGGGAGGGGAATGCTGATGGTGCAGAACGACAACAGGAAAGTCCAATATTATAAGCGGATGTACCTACAAAGTACCCGTATGCTTTTAGTTCACATGAACGAAGAACCTTGGCCTATTCCGGACAACACGGAAGGGACAGTGGTATCAGGGGGCGACACATGGTGAACGAGGCGCGGGTATGCAAGGCCATCAGTAGTATGCCGGAGTTTCAGTGTGAGGAGGTACAAAGTGAGCGGTATAATTCACTTTGTTGAGAAGAACATCCGCGGAGCGTGGGTAGTCTTCGGAGTTGACGGTATCAAGCAATATTACGGCTATACCAAGGCAGAGGCAATCCGCCGCTACAAGGAGGACTGCAAGATCGTATTTGAGGTTAGGGAGAAGCTACAAGGATGATTACAGGTCAAGCGATTCCGGCAGCCGTTACCCCATGTGACGGCATCAGGAAACACTACTGGGCGAGGTCGAGCCACTGGTATGGTGACATGAATGCACTCACCATTGATGCGGGCGGGTTGAAGGCCCTTATCCGCCATTTCAAGAAACGTGACACAGATTTGGAGAGAACAGACGATGAATAGATATGCAGAAATGAGAAAGCGCCAACAGGAGGAAGTCAACGCGCTCCCGATTGGTTTCGCATTCGGCAACCGGCAATTTGAGGAAATGATGCGAGGCTGGGGCCTCGACCCGGAGAAAGACCTCGATAAGATCTACAGGCTTGGCAATACGGGCGGTTTCTATAAGATAGCCGATAAGCAGATTATCCGGGACACGTTTAGCAGGCATGAGGAGGAACTGCGGGCGGCCATCGAGGAGGACAAGACCGGGGAGGGCTTCATATACGAGATGTTCCTTTGCGAACTGAACGACCACGAATATGGATATACGATGGACACCGAGGAAACACTGACCGCGCTGGGCTACACGACGGACGAGGTGCTGGCCGACGCTCGCCTCAGGAGAGGCCTTGAGAAGGCCACTGCCGCATACTTCGCACGCAATATGCGCACTGGTCTCCGCTGATAGACGCCGGCTACCTACTGACGGAAGATCTTTTGATACAACTGAATACGCGATTTATTAAAGAATGAAAAGAGCCAGGGCAGAGATCCTTACTTGGATCCCTGCCCTGGTTTTTTACCTGGTCCATTTGAAAACCGCTCCTTGTAGGCTGTGACGATTTCACTAAAATGCTCTGTCCGGTTGATGCGGCTGGCATAGGTCTGGCACCGTTGTGGATGGTGATATAGGTCGGGTCGCCGGACAGGATAGCCCCGACGATTTGGTTGGCGGGTGCATAGCCCTGCTCTAACCGCCAATGAAACGCCGTGGATCTATCATCTGACTTGATCCGCAATATTGTAAACGTGGATAAGGCCCTTTTCTTCGCGCCTTCTGGCGTACTCCACCAACTCACGAGAATTGCTGGCTGCGTGCCATACAAAAGCAATCAAATAGCCGCTGTGCTCTACCATGTAGCGGTTGGCTCGCACAATGGCATATTTTTTCGGGACATTTTCCATTCCAAGAGGATAAAATGTACTGTCGTACCCTTTTGGAATGGGAATGGGATGGTCAAATGGATGATATGGCAGCAGCATAGTTAGCGTCACGTCCGGGTGACGCTTTTTTGCTGCTTTTACCACCTTAGCGGCCAAACTATCAAAGGAACCGTAATGCCCTACTACAAAATCAGTTACGCCAGATTCGACGATCAGTTGCTCTACCGCCTGCGTAAGGACTGGGAGGATACGCTCACTGGCCTCACGGTGCCCAATAAAAAAACAGACCTTTTCATGCTCCATGTCGTTCCATCCAAATAAAAGAGATGTTTTACACATTATAACTGATTATTTCATATATATCAATAATAACGAATGAACTGTTTGGATAGAATGGAAGCACTCTTATAGTAGAATCATATAGTAAAAGAGGTGGAGACAGGCATGGAGCAATCAGATTTTATCAGGCGTCTGGTGGAACTTCGGATGAATAAAGGGGTTTCCGCACGTGAAATGAGCCTATCCATCGGACAAGCTCCCAGTTATATCAATAATATTGAGACAGGCGTCAGTTTCCCCTCTATGACCGCCTTCTTTTATATTTGTGATTTCCTGGGCGTTACCCCGAGTGAGTTTTTTGATACAGAGAACACCAATCCCATAAAGTCGCGTGAATTGCTGGAAGCTACGAAGGGACTCAAAAATGAGCAACTGGACAGCTTGATTTCCATTGCAAAAAACCTAAAGCGGTAATCTTTGGGATGAAAGGTAAGGCCCTGCGCTTACTCAAGTATGAGCGGCGCAGGGCCCTTTTCATATTTCAATCATCCTTCTTCAGGCGAAATGGGCACTGCTCTGGATTTTTGCTGCAGGTATTGTCCCACTGTAATCCTGGCAGCAGGAAAGGGACGTTTCGGCACTGGACTGAGCCAGTACTGCCATCCAGCCAGTAGCCTTCGTATGCCGGACATTCACTCCGATAGTGGGGTTTCCCATTCTTCTCAAAGCAGGCCAACCTGCCTGATGGATCAACCACCTCGTCAACCCAAGTGCTGGAGAGTCCCTTACGGTCCAAATAGTCCCGCGCCTCTGAAAAGCCGGGAAGATCCCACAGACCATCTTGCACAGGCGGGGTTACCTCTGGCATCTCAATCTTCCGCTGACACAGCTGCTCTAAGGCAACGTCTTTCATCTGCATTTTTACTCCTTTCAAATAACAGATCATAATGTCCTCAATCAATGTGGTTGAAAGGCGGGGCAGTCCTTGTTGGGACCACCCCCGCCGGAGTAAAGGTTAGTCTTGATTGTCCTTCTGAGGCTTGTTGAAACGGGTACACTTGCAGTGGCCGTAGGGATCGCTGGTTCTGAGCCAGTAACTGCTTACTTGGACAATGCGCCCACAGTTCCGGCACAGACACTTCCATCGCACCTCATTGCTCTTGATTTTCGGATTGACGACTCTCCCGAGGACAAGGAGGTACCCAAATTCCTGCCCCGTCAGATCATATTTGAGCGGCGTGCTGCGGCAGCCACATGATTTGGTTCTTCCAGATCTGAGGCTGTCAGAAAAAACAGAGACAGTATTGCCGCAGGTGCATCGGCAAATCCACTTTGCCTTGCCTCCGGAGACCGATTCGTCCCGGTGCAGCACCGTCAGATGCCCGAAAACCTTGCCTGTAAGATCCACCAGCCTGCCAGATGGTTGATGCCTGAGGCAGCCGCAGGATCGTGTCCCGTTTGGAAGCAGGAGTCGGGTGGAAGAAACAACAGTCTGATTCCCACACTCGCATTGGCAAAGCCACATGGGACGCCCTCGTTGTTTATTTTCTGTCCGCCTAAGGACGGTCAGTTTCCCAAACTTTTGACCAGTGAGATCTTTCAGTGGTCCCATGCTACACCGCCTTGGAGAGCAGGACCGCGTGATAGGTCTGAGGAGAAGGCACTATGCTCAACGGCGCGGCCCTTCTTTCGTATGGTGGTCAACCAGATGACGCATGACTTGTTCCATCCGCACAAGCTCAAAGTCGATCACCACGCCGCAGACAGGGGTGTCGGCTTTGCCCGCTTCAGTGTAGTAATTGCAGGAGTAAACGCCGTCACCAAAACCGGAGTTGGCGACAACACCGTAGGGGATAAGTCCGGCATGGTGTTCGCTGTCCAGGGTCTGATAGCAGCAGAATGTGAACCACCGGTTTCCGAAATCCGTGAGTTCCTGATCTTCGATTACGGATTCGTCCTGGAAGTGGCCGAAATCGAAGATACCGGCCTGGGCGCTGTCCACGCCCACCTCAAACGAGGCGGGGCAGACCTTCAGGCCCCGGATGTCCGGACTATCCTGATGGAACGCCGACAAATAGGCGATCCGTTTACCAAAATCACCAGTATCAACAACGCCGATGCCGGCGGTCCACAGACCGGGCTCTACATTGGAGACCGTCCCCATGCACCAGGTCCCGAGGTGATAGCAGGGATCCGAGATGACCAGTTTATCAGAGGTCACCTCGAAAGTCCCAAGGTTGATGTGCTCAATCTTCTTTTTCATACTTCTTCAACATCCTCCGTAGTTCTGACATAACTGTCGTAGTAAACGGTGTCCTCCTCCGTAGAGCAATAGACGCCGATATAAAGTTGGTGTCCAGGTGCTTTCTCAGGGTTGTGCTCAACAAAGCAGACGCGCTCTGAGCCTCCATCTTTCTGGAGCAGGTCGATGTTGATACAGGGGTAGTCACCGTTTGGGAAGACACTGACTTCAAGTGTGGAGCCATCCGGCGTGACCAGTTTGGCCACCGGGCCGTTTAATTCCGTCGATTTGAACTCAACCTGAGTGAACCCAAAGGGAGCGCAGAGATAAAACTGACCGTCCAGTTTTACCACATCCCCAACCGACATACTACGGCTGGTTTTGGGGTTTGGACGGTCATCGCAGTTATATAGAGCGAAGAATTTTTCCAAAATGCTGTTTCTCCTGGCATCAGGATCTTGGGGCAGTGTCCCGCGGTACTCCAAGTCCCCATGAAAGACCGGCATGTAGTACTGGGAGGGAACCGGGCCGGTGTAGGGACGGCTGTAATCGTGCATTTTCAGCAGCAGCCCACGCTCGCTCAATACAGCAAAGGGCGCCTGGAACAGCGTGATGGGGATGCTCGTTATATTCTCGTCAGTGTTTTCCGCAATCCTGGCGGACCTGGACCGCTGCTCTTCAAGGCAGCTGCGGCAGATATCACCGCCAACGTAGTCGCTGGACTCTTGGTAGTGTCCGGAACCCCTCGGGTGCTCCCAGGTCAGTTCGGTGCCGCAGCACCGGCAGTAGGTAGAGTTTGGGTCTTTGGCATATGACATTGTACTTCAGAACCTCCTGTTCATTGTGGCGTAGGGCCTTAGTCCTGCTCAGAATCCATCTGATATACGTTCTGTCTGGCTTTGGCGGTGTTCCAGTACGGCAGGTACTTGGCACCACTTAGCTCCAGATAGAAACAGTAACTCTTGAGTCCGTCATCCATTTCCACGATTTCCCCTGGATTTACATTGACTCCGAGAAGTTGTGTGGCAGTCCTTTCTTCAAGCATAGAAAAGAAGTCGGCAGGGGAAAGTTCGATCACACCCGCTTGCCGGACGGCACAGCGATATTCGTCTGGGGGGCGGTTCTCGCTGAAAAGATTGTGAAGGCACCGGGATCTTACGTCCTTAAAGGCGTAAATCCGGTATTCACATGGCCATTTCCTTTTCGGGCACCAAGCTGGGGGATAGATTTTAGGATCACTTTTTTTGAAGATTCGGTATTTTTTCCCGGCAGTACAATAGGACTGTCCAATATTCAGAAGTACGCCATGTATATATTGGGATACTGATTCTAAATGGGTTTTCCGATACTGGCAGGTTGAACACCGGAATTTTGTCAGTTTTTCCATCGCTATTCATTCACCCCTTTCCAAATTCATAGCAGTAGGAGGGAAATCTATATGAACGGGCCTTCCGGCCCGGAGCATAGGGGAAATGCTTCCGGCCGGAAGCACATCTATATAAAAAAGCGAGCCGGGCGGATGCGCCCTGCTCGCTTTATTGCCGAAACGGCTCTGAAAACAAAAAAGGCCATCGCCCCAGAAGGGGGATGGCACATTGGAAACACGGTCTACTTTGCCGTAAGGCTCAGATACTGTTATTCAGAGTATATCCTATCTACGGGGGAAATGCAATCCCCTCTGAGGCAAATCTTCGTCTGGTAGGATAAGGCTTGCATTTTATAGAATGGTTGGGTATAATAGCGGCATAAAGTATCCGTTGATTGCACCAGCAATCATCAGTTGCCGTGTTTCAAAGCGCCTGAAGGCAGACCAGCCTTTGGGCGCTTTTTTATATATAGTACGGGCCTTCGGGCCACAGGTTGGGGCGCTGATAGGCGTCCCTTTTTTCGTTTCTGAGGAGGTGAATGATTTGGAAACCGAGAAACCGAACGAAAAAGGTGAACTGTGCCCAAAACAGGCAATCTACATTGTGGTGGAAGATGGCCGCATTCAGGCCGTGTACGCAAACTGCCCATTGGCGCAGATTGATGTGGAGATCCTGGACCTGGACGAAGCCAAAGTATCGGACGATAAAGTATTGGAGTCCATGCGCCGGAGCATCGCTGAGGTAGAGCGTCGATGCGCAAAGATCTATTGACTGGAGGCAGAGGAATGCAGAACATAGAGCGAATGAGGGAACTCATTCAAACGATCAGTGAGGCGGATACGGCCTACTACAAGTACGATGCACCAATTATGGCGGATCTGGAGTATGACCGGCTGTGCGACGAGCTGGCTACTCTGGAGCGAGAAACCGGAATCATCCTGTCCTCATCGCCCACCCAGCGGGTGGCCGGCGAGGTGCTGGAAAGCCTTACCGTCGTGCATCATACCCGGCCAATGCTGTCTGCTGATAAGCGCAAAAGCGTTGCGGATATCCACCGCTATCTCAGCGGCCGCCAGGCAGTCCTAAGCTGGAAACTGGACGGCCTTACCCTGGTGCTGCGCTATGAGAACGGGAAACTATCACAGGCTATTACCCGGGGTGATGGCATTCAGGGCGAGGATGTTACCCACTCGGTGCGCGTCATGAAAAATGTTCCGCTGATTATCCCTTGTACGGAACCGCTTGAAGTTCGGGGGGAAGGGATTATCAGTTGGAAGGAGTTTCACACCCTTAACAGCACCTTGGAAGAGCCATATGCGCACCCGCGGAACCTTGCCGCGGGCAGTGTCCGAAAGTTGAATGCGGAGGAGGTGCGGGAGCGCGGGCTTTCGTTCATGGCCTTTGACCTGATCAGCGACAACCTGAGCGGCAGTACCAAGTGGGAGACCCTGCGCTTCCTTGCACAGATGGGATTTACCACAGTCGGCTATTCCATTCTGGCCGCCGGCGCCTCGGAGGAGGCAATCCGACAGGCGATGGACTGCTATAAGCCAAAGGAGTATGCTTACCCAACCGATGGACTGATCTTCGAGTTCAATGACCTGGACTACGGTCGTTCCTTGGGCGCCACCGGGCACCATGAGAACCGTATAATCGCCTTCAAGTGGCCAGATACCAGGTATGTGACTACGTTCAACCGCCTGGAGGTCGCTACCACCCGCACTGGGATGATCAGCCTGACCGGTGTTTTCGACGACGTAGTCATTGACGGCACTACGGTCAACCACGCATATCTACACAACTTGGATAACTTCATGCGGCTGGCATTGGGACCTGGGGATACCATCAGCGTGTATAAGGCCAATATGATCATTCCCCAGATTGCCGAAAACAAGACAAAGAGCGGCACGTGTCCCGTGCCCGATGTCTGCCCATGCTGCGGCAGCACTCTTGTGGTCCGACAGAGCAGCGGCGGGATCCGCCAATTGTACTGCGAAAACGAGGCGTGTCCCGCCCGCTTGGTGCGGAAATTTGTCCACTTCTGCAGCAAGACCCGCATGGAGATCAAAGGCCTGGACGAGCAGACGTTGACAACCTTTGTGCAGCACGGCTGGGTCAAAAACTACGGCGACCTGTATGAACTTGAGCAACACAGAGACGAGATCCTTGAAACGCCGGGCTTTGGAGAGAAGTCGTTCGCCAGGCTTCAGAAGGCTGTGGACGAGCGCCGCACCTGCACGCTCAATCAATTCATCGCTGGACTGGGTATCCCGGAGGTGGGACGCCACGCCGGCCGTATCCTTAGCCGAAAGTTCGGCGGCTCCTGGGAGGCTTTCGAGCAGGCCATTTTGGAACAGTTTGACTTCACCCAGTTAGAGGACTTCGGCCAAGTGATGAATGACAACATCTATAACTGGTACAACGATGCGGAGGAGGCTAAACTCTGGCGGCCTGCCCTCTACCATATCACATTTCTGAAGGAGGAAAACACCATGCCTGAAGTACAGAACAACCCCTTCGCCGGCAAGACCGTTGTGGCCACCGGCAAACTGGAGAACTACACCCGCGATGGGATCCAGTTGAAGTTGCTGAGCCTGGGCGCTCGCCCTGCAAGTTCCGTCAGTAAAAAGACGGACTACCTGATCGTAGGTGAGAATGCCGGCAGCAAACTGACCAAGGCACAGGACCTTGGAGTCACGACACTCACGGAACAGCAGTTCTTGCAGATGCTGGCCAACGCGGGAATCGAGGCATAACCAATCAGAGACCAGGAGGTACACAACGCTACGGGGGTATCCGACTTTTGGATATCCCCGCTTTCTATTTATGAAAGGAAGTATCACTCAAATGGATATTAGAGAGCAATTAGAGCAAGCAAAGTCGCCGGAAGAAATGGAGGAGTATATGCTGGACCTGGACTCTGAGTTCCGGTTCAAGTGCCGCCGGTGCGGAAAGTGTTGTAAGAACCAAGATACAATTCTCTTTAATGCGCGCGATATTTACAATATCGCTAAGAAACTCGGAAAGACTACCATACAGGTCATTGAGGAGTGCGCGGAGGTTTATATCGGAAATTCTTCCCGACTTCCCATGGTACATATGGTGCCAGTTGGGCGTCAAAGACGCTGCCCGTTGCTGCTGGATGATGGACGGTGCAGTGTCCACGACTGCAAGCCTACAGTATGTGCCCTGTATCCGCTGGGCCGTGTGGCCATCTTTGACGGGGTTAAGGATGCAGATGCTGAGATTACAAAGGAGAATATCCGGGTGAAGTACATCATAAACGATTACACCTGTGGTTCGGCAAAAAAGCACAATACAGTGCGCAGTTGGCTGGCCCAGTTCCAGATTCCGGAAGAGGACGAATTCTTTCTCCGGTGGAACGAGGTGCTTGTCAATCTGTGTGCGGCAGTGCGGAAGTTGGAAAAGAATGGCTGTTCTGAGCGCCCCCTTCAGATGCTCTGGGATGCTATTTTTTATCGCCTCTATGTTGACTTTGATACAAAGCAGGACTTCATGCCGCAGTTTGAACAGGCAGCAGAACAACTTCTCAAATTGTGCAAGGCAGTTCGGGAGATGAACTTTTATGTGGATTCTGAAGGCTCCGTGACTGAGGTCGAAAGCAGCATCCAGCTGCCTGTAACGGGTGATTGGCATGGAAAATGACAACAAGCCGTCTCCACAGGACAACTGGGGGCAGATCATCCGCAAGGATGCGAAGGGATGT
>OGCN01004036.1_pt1 | contig 13216 bp, 9 predicted proteins | sample 1570181 | NCBI WGS metagenome assembly OGCN01 (sample SAMEA4370584, study PRJEB24528) | human gut metagenome | reverse complement strand
TTGAATCCTATATGAAGTTTTTCCAAGGTGGCCGTTGTAACGCAACCTTAGGAGGCGGACGCTCTATCCAGCTGAGCTACGGAGACAGATACCCTATTATAATACAGCATTTTGCGGATAAAATCAAGTTGAACCGTAAAGCAAAATGGTGTATGCTATAGGAGAAATGAAATAGCCGCGGCAGGTCTTGCCGCGTGCGGAGGATCTTATGGAAAAGATAAAGAGAAAAAAGCTGTTTTACCGCCCGGCGGGCAAGCGCAAGGGAGGGTATACGCCTACGCAGATCATCTGCGGGAGCTTTGTCATCGTGATCGCGCTGGGCACCTTCCTGCTCAGCCTGCCCATTGCCAGCAGGCATGGGCGGCTGGATGTGCTGGATGCCATGTTCACGGCCACCAGTGCCACCTGCGTTACCGGCCTGATCGTGCGGGACACCTGGACGCAGTTTACCTTCTTCGGGCAGGCCGTGATCCTGCTGCTCATTCAGGTAGGCGGCCTTGGTCTGGTCACGCTCACCAGCTTTTTTGCGCTGGCCATGCGGCGGCGCATGGGCTTCCGTGACCTGCGGCTGCTGGGCGAGAGCGTCTCGGCAGATGGATACGCGCAGGCAAAGGACGTGCTGAAGATCGTGGTGGGTCTGGCCGGGCTGTTTGAGGGCATCGGTATCCTCCTGCTGCTGTTTGTCTTTGTGCCGCAGTTTGGGCTGGAGGGCATCTGGATCAGTGTGTTTACGGCAATTTCGGCCTTCTGCAACGCGGGCTTTGACCTGTTTGGCCGGTTCGGGCAGTATTCCTCACTGGTGCCCTATGTGAACAACTACTATGTACAGGCCGTTGTAATGTTCATGATCATTTCCGGCGGTCTGGGCTTTATGGTCTGGGTGGAAATCGGCGAGTACCACAAAAAACACCGCTTGTCTCTGCAGGCTAAGGTGGTGCTGAGCTTCTCGGTGATCCTGTGGCTCGGCGGCGCGGCGCTCATCGCGCTGATGGAGTGGAACAATCCTGCCAGCATGGGCGGGCTCTCTGTGCCCGGTAAGCTGATGGCGGCGCTGTTCCAGTCGGTGTCTACCCGTACGGCAGGCATGAATACCATCGACCTTGCCGCCTGCGGGCCCATTACCAAGCTGCTGATGAGTGTGCTGCAATTCATCGGTGCGGCACCCGGCTCCACCGGCGGCGGTGTGAAGGTGACCACCTTTGCTGTCATCATCCTGACCATCCGCAGCGTGGCTCAGGGCCGCGACGACTGTGTGATCGCAGAGCACCACATCGAGTCCAAGACGGTTTATCGTGCTTTGACCATTATCGTGCTCGGCGGGCTGGCGGCGGTTGGCTCGGCTGTGGTGGTGTTCTATAACACTTCGGACGCTGTGTCGGTCATTGACGCTATTTTCGAGTCCTGCTCTGCCTTTGGCACAGTTGGCCTTTCGGTGGGCGTTACCGCTCAGCTGAACCGGGGCGCAAAGATCCTGTATATGCTGGTCATGTTCATGGGCCGTGTCGGCCCGGTGTCGCTGGCCATGAGCCTGACGGCAAAGCCGGACGACAACAAACGGAAGATCATGCCGGTGGGGCATATCAACGTTGGTTAAACGATTTTGAATGCCCTCCTAGAGCTGCGGCTCCCAGCATCCACTTCATGCCTTGAGCGGCATTCGTGTCTTGCTGGCCACGGCCCCAACAACTCCTCCCTGCTTCTGCCGCAGGCAGCGGTCGTCGTTGTTGTACTCTGGGCATGTTCAGTGGAATTTGATTTTTATTTTTCGCATTTGTCGCAGCCCTGACGCTTGTCAGGGCGAATCCCTTCCATCTGCTAACGCAGACCGCTCGCCTGCTTGAAAGCCCCACTGGGGCTTTCATTGCTACGCAACCGCAGGGCTGCTCCAAATGCATTTTCACGAGTGGAGTTGTAGAGATAAGCGTCAGAGTATAACAAAAGTGGGTGCTATCCGAAAATAGCACCCACTTTTTTGTATATTGAAAAATAGAATTTACTCTGCGTACAGCTTTATGATGTTCAGCAAGATCTCGGTGCAGCGGTCCATGCGCTCAGCGGTGATGCACTCGCATACGCCGTGGAAATTGAAGCCGCCGGTGCCCAGATTGGGGCAGGGCAGGCCTTTCCAGCTCAGCATAGCACCGTCGGTGCCGCCGCGCACCGGAATTTCCTCCGGTTCCAGCCCGGCCATGCGGGTGGCCTTGCGGGCGGTCTCTACTAAGTGGAAATGCGGCTTGATTTTTTCCAGCATGTTGCGGTAGCTGTCCTTGATCTCCACGGTCACGGTGCCTTCGCCGTACTTTCCGTTCAAAAATTCGGCAATATCCAGCATGTTGTCCTTCTTGAACTGCAGCTTTGCGGCATCGTGGTCGCGCAGGATGTAGCCCAGCTTTGCGGTGGTCACATCGCCGTACATCTGGCACAGGTGGTAGAAGCCCTGACGGCCCTCGGTCGTTTCGGGGCGGGCGGTGATGGGCAGCGCCTGATGGAACTCCATGGCAACATTGGAAGCGTTGATCATGGTGTCCTTGGCAGTGCCCGGGTGGACAGAGAAACCGTGGATGGTCACGGTGGCAGAAGCGGCGTTGAAGTTCTCGTACTCAATGGAACCGGCATCGCCGCCGTCCACCGTATAGGCAAAGTCGGCACCGAAGCCCGGAATATCGAACAGCTCTGCACCCTCGCCGATCTCTTCATCCGGAGTAAAGGCGATACACAGCTTGCCGTGGGGCAGGCCTTTTTCCTGAATGGTCTCAACAGCGGTCAAAATTTCGGCAATACCGGCCTTATCGTCGGCACCCAGCAGGGTGGTACCGTCTGAGGTGATGAGGGTCTCGCCCTTCATGGAAGTAAGGAAGGGGAACACAGAGGGCTTCATCACCATGCCGGTAGCGGGCAGAGTTACGTCGCCGCCGTTGTAGTTTTCCCACACAACGGGCTGCACATTCTCACCGCTGGCATCGTCGGCAGTGTCCATGTGGGCGATCAGGCCCAGAGCGTGTTGATCTTCACAGCCGGGCGTGGCAGGCAGGGTGCCATAGACGTAGCAGTGCTCGTCCACATGGGCATCCTCCATGCCAAGGGCCTTCATCTCATCCACCAGCTGGCGGGCAAGGTCAAACTCCCGTTCAGCGGAAGGGTGCGTACCGGAGTTTTCGTCCGAGGTGGTATGCACCCGGACATAATTCAAAAGCCGTTCATAAGCGCGCATAAGGCACACTCCTTTTATATTTCAGTGATGTATACTTCTCAGTTCCTTTATCATACCCTCTTTCCCGACAATTTACAACTGTTTTGCGCGCATTCATATGGAAAGATGAATCCTCATTTTTAAGGTGAACAAAATTCACGCAGTAAAATGCATCCATCTGTGCAGAACGTGCTACAATAGGTACAAAATAAGCCGGGAGGGAAGTTTTATGGCAACAAAAGTCTTTTTTTACACCCTGCGCCCCTACGATGAGCTGGGCATCGCGCAGCGGCTGGCACCGCAGCTGGACGTTGAGTTTGGCTCTACGCAGGAGTATCCAACGCTGGAAAACGCTGAACTGGCAAAGGGTTATGATGCCGTGTCGGTAACGCCCTGTGATATGAGCGCGCCCATGGTCAAGCGGTTTCACGAGCTGGGCGTAAAGTCCATCTGCTGCCGTTCCATCGGCTATGACCACGTAGACCGCGAGACGGCCCGGGAACTGGGCATGAAGGTGGCCAATGTGGACTACCCGCCAAACGGCGTTGCAAACTTTGCCATTATGCTCATGCTGATGAGCCTGCGCAAGGCAGGGCACATCCTCAAGCGCGGCGAAGCGCAGGACTACTCCCTGCAGGGAAAAATCGGCCGCGATATTTCCACCTGCACTGTGGGTGTGATCGGTACGGGCCGCATTGGCCGCACGGTGCTGCAGCATCTGTCCGGCTTTGGCTGCCGCCTGCTGGCCTACGACCTGTACCCCAACGACGAGGTAAAGAAGATCGCCGAGTATGTGCCGCTGGAGACCCTGCTGGCGGAAAGCGATGTCATCACTCTGCACACCAACGCTACGGAGGAGAATCACCATCTCATCGATACCAAAGCAATTGAGAGCATGAAGCCGGGCGTGACCATCATCAACACCGCCCGCGGCAAGCTGATCGACAGCGATGCACTGATCGCCGGGCTGGAAAGCGGCAAGATTGGCGCGGCGGGCCTGGACGTGCTGGAAAATGAGAACGGCCTGTACTATTATAATCGCATGGGCGATGTGATCCCGAACCCGGAGCTGGCGGCTCTGCGCAGCATGCCCAATGTGATCCTGACCGACCACACGGCTTTCTACACCCACGAGGATGTGGAGAGCATGGTGCGCGGTGTGCTGGAAAGCGCCGCGGCCTTTGAACAGAACCAGCCTACCCGGCATGATGTGACCGAAAAGTAAAAAATACCGGTGCAGCTTTTCAACTGTACCGGTATTTTTGTGTCTGTGGAAAAATCAGCTCAGGTCTTCGCCGTTGGTGGCAATGACCTTTTTGTACCAGTAGAACGAATCTTTTCTGTAGCGGTTATAGGTGCCGTTGCCTTCGTCGTCGGCATCGACGTAGATGAAACCGTAGCGCTTGGACATCTGCGCATCGCCCATGCTCACAAGATCGATGCAGCCCCACGGCGTGTAGCCCATCACCGGCACACCGTCCCCGATGGCATCCCGAATGGCTTCGATGTGTTGACGGAGATAGTCAATGCGATAGGCATCGTGTACAGTGCCGTCCGTTTCCAGCTTGTCATGTGCACCGAGACCGTTCTCAACGATGAACAAAGGTTTCTGATAACGGTCGTACAGTTCATTCAACGTGATGCGCAGGCCAGTGGGGTCGGTAGCCCAACCCCAGTCGCTGTGCTTGAGGTACGGGTTCTTCAGCTGACGCACAAATGTGCCCAGAGGTTCTTTTTTATCAGGATCGGCAGAAACCACGCTGGTGAAATAATAACTGAAGGAAAGAAAATCTACCGTACCTTCCTGAAGGATACGCTCATAGTCTGGGTACCAGTCCAGTACGACATCATTGTCCCGATAATAGTTCAGCATGGTCTGCGGGTAGCGACCCCGCGCCATGACATCCTCAAAAAAGAGGTTCAGCTGGTTGGCCTTCATGGTTTCCAGCTCATCCGCTGGTTGACAGGTATAGGCGTAATTGTGCAGTCGGGCGATCATATTGCCAATTTTGCACTGCGGGGCGGTATCATGGGCATATCGGGTCACAATGGCGCTGGCCACCAGCATGTGATGCAAAGCCTGATGGACACAGCTCTCCGGAGTACGGCTGCTCTTTTCTACAAACATGCCGCCGCCAAGATAGCTGCTGTTGGCAGCCATATTGATCTCGTTAAAGGTGAGCCAGTAGGTCACCTCATCCTTATACTCATCAATCAGAAATTTTGCAAAGTGTGTCCACAGCGCCACCATCTCTGGGTTTTCCCAGCCGTTGATACTTTCGGTAAGAGTAGCGGGGATATCATAGTGTGTCATCGTGACCAGCGGCTCGATGCCATATTTGTGCAGCTCACGGAAAACATTGTGATAGAACTGTACACCCTCAGTCAGGGGCTTTTCCTCTCTTCCGGTGGGGAAAAGGCGGGACCAGCTGATACTCATGCGGAATGTCTTGAAGCCCATTTCGCCGAAGAGCGCGATGTCTTCTTTGTAGTGGTGATAGAAATCGACACCTCTGCGGAATGGAAAATTGTATTTTTCGGGGTGAGCCTGATACTCGGAAAAAAGCTCCGGCGTGATTTTCAGCACACGGCCTTCTTCGCCGGGTTTCCGTTCCAGAAAGCGAACGTAATCTATATGAGAAAGTCCACGGCCGCCTTCCGTGGCGGCACCTTCGTACTGTGCTGCAGAAGTTGCGCCACCCCACAGAAAGCTATCGGGAAAATAAGCCATAATAAACCCTCCTTGATCAGGATTCTTTATACAGGAACAGGGTCAGGACAAACGTGATGACCATGGCGATCAGAATACTGATTACGGTGTTAATCAGATTGGAGACGGACCAGATATATACAGCCAGCGCAAAAAGATTCGGAGCAACAAAAGCATTGGCACCTACACCCATCAGTCCCATGTAGAAACCACCGGCAGCTCCACCGATCATGGCAGCAACCATGGGAGTTTTATATTTCAGCGTGATGCCGTACATTCCGGGTTCGCTGACACCGGGAACAATGTCAGAAAATGCACAGGAGAAAGCCAGGGCACGTAGATCGCTCTTTTTGGTCTTGACGCCGACAGCCAGACAGGCAGCGCCCTGCGTGAAGTTTGAAAGGAAAAAGGCAGGGAGAATGATCTGCTCAATGCCGGTGCTGGCAATGGCCTGCACACAGAAGGGCACTGTGCCGACATGCATACCGAACATGACGACAAAGGGGACGATGGCGCAGAAGACAGCCACTGCAATGGGGCCGCAGAGAGAATAGAAAGCCATCAGAGCGGAACAGAAACCGGAAGAAAGCATTGCACCGATGGGGCTCAGAAGGCACAGAGACAGCGGCGTCATGATAAGAATGGTAAGAGTGGGCTGCAGGATAACACGCAGACTTTTGGGAGAATGGCGGGAGATGAAGTGCTCGACATAGCTCATGACCCATACGCTGAGAACAGCGGGGAAAATGGTGCTGCTATAGGAGGCCGCATAGATGGGCAGGCCAAAGACGCTGCCGCCGGAACCTTCGGTCACCATCTGGACAAAGGTCGGATGAACCAGCATGGCACCGATCAAGGCACCGAGTGCGGGAGTGGCATCGAATTTTTTGGCGGCAAAGAAGCCGATATAGACCGGGAGGAAATAATAAGCGGCATCCGCTACAAAGCTCAGTGTGACAATAGTGGGACTATCGGCAGAGACGGCACCAAGCTGGGTGAGCAGCAGGACCACGGCCTTGATGATTCCGGAGCCGATCAGAATCGGCAGCGTGGGAACGATGCTGCCCACAAAAGCATCCAGAATGGAATTGAGCACTCCCTTGAATGTAAGCTTTTTCTTTGCTTGAGGGGGAAGGTCGTCGACCTTTTCATCAATGGCAGCGTGCTTGGTAAAACCGCCTTCTACACAGACGGCATCGTAGATCTCATTGATATAGTTGCCGATAATGATCTGGAGCTGACCGCCCGTGATCTGAGCGCCAAAAACATTCAGCTTTTTAATCGCATCGATATTGACGAGATCAATATCTTTCAGGTTGAAGCGAAGCCGGGTCATACAGTGAAAACAATTCGTCACATTCTCCTTGCCGCCCACATTGGCAAGAATCTCTTTCGCCAGCGCGCGGTAGTCCGTATTTTTGTTCGCCATAAAGGGAACCTCCTCTTTTCTTTCCGGATCCCCGAATGTGACTGTGAGGCGGCCGCGGCGCAAAGTGACGGATGCAGCCTCCGGCAGCTTTGCCACAGCGTTTTCATCGGACAGACCGGCATCCTTCAGGGTGACGTAAAGCACGCCGTCCTGAAACTCGCACAGACTGGTGTTTTCTTTTCCGCCGATCAGCGGAAAAAGCTTTTCCAGAAACTTCTCACGATCCATAGGGGAAACCTCCGTTGGTGGATAACTCTATCTGCATCCGGCCCGGACGCGCGCATCTCCGGAGCCGGAAACATTCAAAAAATCAGTTGTTTTCGCCGTTCTGCACACGGTAGATGTGCAGCATCAGGTACAGCACTTCGTCACAGCTGCAATGCCAGCCATGGTGCCGTTCAATATCCTGTGCCACGGTGCAGGCACAATGATAGACGGCGGGGTATTCGCGGGAAAGCTCGTCCAGCATTTTTCCGCTGCCCTGCTCCATGGCAACCCCGGCGGAAAGCCGCCGCACCAGAAACTGGATGTGCATGGCAAACCGGGCGTAGTTGTAGCTTTCGCGGTTCAGCACAATGCCAAGCTCCTGCTCCACGGAGGTCGTCACTTCGTCCAGAACTTCCACAGCGGTCAGGGTGCTGGAAAGGTCACTGCCTTCCAGCTCGGCATTGACGATATGCAGCGCAGTGCTTACGGCCTCGGCGCGGGGCAGGGAAGAACTGGTACGCAGACGCACGGTCTCCAGTGCCCGCAGGCCCAGCTCGTACTCGCGGGGATACAGATGCTGTACGTCGTAATGGAGCGGAGCTGCCATCCGGATGCCCTGCTTTTCCCGCTGCTGTGCAAAGGCGATATGGTCGGCCAGCGTGAAGGGCAGGTTGGGGTTCAGCTCGGTGTGCAGGGTGATCTCGGACTGTTCGGTAATATCTGCCGCTGCCAGAAGAGCGTCTTCCGGCAGGTTGGACAGGATTTCGTAATACTGCGGGTCTACGTCATAAAAGGTGCGGTAGACCACAGAAAGGTCGGTCAGCTCATAGGGCATCGGGTGGAAGCCTACCCCGCGGCCCAGAACGACCATCTCACGACCACGATTATCCTGCGCCACGGCAGCGTTATTATTGATCTTACGCAGCAGCTTCATGGACAGCTTCCTCCCGACAGAATGTTGAAAAACACGCAATAAAAAGAAAAAACCTCCGGAAGCATCTACCTGTGCAGAACCGATAACACACCCATAATGTCTTTCGGTTAACTGCCAGTAGCGCCTCCCGAGGAGTAACGACTGGTTTAATTGTCTATAAATATCTTACCAGAACAGACAGAGATAATCCATTCGCGATTTCGACAAAAGATATTCTGAAAAACCAGACGGATTACCCAAACGTTGGATACAATAAACCCCTGCCGACAGGAGGAATGCCATCGGCAGGGGGAAAGCATAATATTTGAAGAAAATCAACCCAGGCTGATGCCCATGCGACGGGCGACGGTGAGCAGCTCGCAGCCCTCCGGCACGTTACGGGTCTTGCCTGCAATATCGACCAGACGGTTCTGGGTGACGTGACCGTTCACCATGGCGACTGTCACGCCGTAGCGCTCGATCTCCACCAGCTTTGCCGCATAGCTGCCGAACTGGGTGGCCAGAACACGGTCGTAGGCGCTGGGGCTGCCGCCGCGCTGCATGTGGCCCGGGATGCACACACGGGTCTCCATGCCGGTTTTTTTCTGCACGGCCTGTGCAATGCGGTTGGTGGCGGTGGTGCCAAAGCCTGCCTCGGCGCGCTTTGCCATCCACTCCTTGCGCTTCATGCCGGCTTCCTCGCAGTTGATGGCACCCTCGGCTACAGCGATGATGGAGAAGTTGGAACCCTTTTTGGCGCGGCGCTCCACGGCAGAGCACACACGGTCGATATCATAGGGCTGTTCCGGCAGCAGAATAATATCTGCACCACCTGCAATGCCGGAATACAGCGTCAGCCAGCCGGCCTTGTTGCCCATGATCTCAATGCACATCACGCGGCTGTGGCTGCCTGCGGTGGTGTGAATGCGGTCGATCACATCGGTGGCAATGTCCACGGCGGTGTGGAAGCCGAAGGTTACGTCGGTACCATAGATATCGTTATCAATGGTCTTGGGCAGGCCGATGATGTTCAGACCCTCCTGCGAGAGCAGGTTTGCGGTTTTGTGGGTGCCATTGCCGCCCAGGCACAGCAGGCAGTCCAGCTTGGCTTCCTTGTAGGTCTTTTTCATGGCGGCGACTTTATCAATGTTGTCGTTCTCCACCACGCGCATCATTTTAAAGGGGGTGCGTTTGGTGCCCAGAATGGTGCCGCCCAGCGTCAGGATGCCGCGGAAGTCGTCCTCACACATCTCTTTGTAATCGCCGTTGATGAGACCACTGTAGCCGTTCAGGATGCCTACGATCTCCACATCCTCGCCCATGCGGGCATACAGCGCTTTGGCTACGCCGCGGATGGTGGCATTCAGACCCGGACAATCACCGCCGGAGGTCAGGATTCCAACACGTTTTTTCATTCAAAAGCCCTCTTTCATTTGGTATTCAGCGCCGCGCGTTCTGCCTTTCAAAGTCAGTCTGCCCGGAGACCTACCTGTTTATAGTATAAGATTATTCCGGATGGGGGCCGCTGTCAAGAGAAGCGCAGAAAATTTACACGCTTCCACGGTGCATTTCTGCGGGCAGGAGAACAGCGGGAAAACTTTTGCAGAAAAAATAAAAAAATGGTTGACAAGCGCGGGCCTTTTGAGTATAATATCCCTTGTCAGCAGCGCACGGCGCGGCAGACAAACTGAATAATGGGGATTTGCATAGTGGTAGTGCGGTAGACTCTGACTCTACTTGTGGGAGTTCGATTCTCTCATCCCCAACCAAACCGCAGTCAATTGGCTGCGGTATTTTCGGGGCATAGCGCAGTTGGTAGCGCGCCTCGTTCGGGACGAGGAGGCCGTGGGTTCAAATCCCGCTGCTCCGACCAAAAAGAACCAGTACACATTCGTGTACTGGTTCTTTTTTGTCTCCGCGCGGGATTTGAACAGGGCGGCGGTGCGAAGCACCGCAAACAAAGCCATAGTATGGCTTTGTTTAGCCCGCGGGTTCCACCGGCTAGGAATGTCTAACAGGGTGCATGTTGCTAGGAGCAGCGGGATCTGCAACCCGAAAAGTTTTGACTTGTGTTCTAAATATGATATACTGGAAAAGCAAAGCCATATTTGGCTGCAGAACGGACAAAAAAGCGAGGAAAAACAGAAACTATGCAGGAAATAAAAAAGAAAAAACGGGCGGTCGCGCTTTTTGTGATCGTTCTGATCTGCCTTTGCGGCTGGTGGGCTGTGCGGAAAGAGGGTTTCTTTCTGGATGAGATCTACTCCTACGGCCTTGCAAACAGCAGCTATGCGCCGTTTTTGAATTGGTATTATAATGGTGAGCATTCGTTTGATGGAAATCTCCCGGAAGCAGTTTTTGAACAACAGGATTTTGTGAATTATATTTCGGTTCAGAAAAATGATCGCTTCAACTATGCGTCGGTCTACTATAACCAGACGCAGGACGTTCATCCGCCGCTGTTCTACTTTTTGCTGCACACGGTGTGCTCATTATTTCCGGGCAGCTTTACAAAATGGACGGGTCTGGGGATGAATTTTGTGCTGCTGGGCGGCACGCTGGCAGCGCTGTATGCGCTGGGCATGGAGCTGTTTGCAGACTGGAAAAAAGCATTGTTCGTCTGTGCATTGTATGCGTTCAACCGTGAAATGATCTCGAATGTGACGATGGTGCGCATGTATATGCTCATGACCTTGCTGACGATCCTGCTTGCGCTGCTGGTGGCAAAGTCTCTTCGCAGGCCGTCTGTGCCCAAATATCTTCTGATCGGTGTAACCATCTATCTTGGCATGATGACCCAGTATTTCTTTGTGGTCTATGCCTTCCTGCTGTGCGCAGCATATGACCTTTACCTGATGTTCCGGCGCGAATGGAAAAATGCTGCTGCATTTTCACTTCCGGCACTTGCGGGCGTTGGCGGAATGCTGCTCACCTTTCCGTGCTGGTATGCACAGCTGCACTCGCAGGATACGGTTTCGCTGGAGTCAACAGCAAACAATCTGCTGGATCTGGCGCAGTACCCCAAAGGCCCGCTGGAGCTGATCGGCTGGAGCATCGTCGGCTTTGCTGTAGGCGCAGGCATTATGGCCGTGCTGACCCTGACGAAGCTGGGGCAGCGCTGGCTGCCGGGCAAGTTGCGCGGCACTACGCTGATCCCCGGGGATGTCAAGCTAATCACGGTCCCGGCGCTTGCTGCATTTCTGGTTATCGCGGTGATCTCGCCGTATAAGTCGCTGCGGTATGTGTACCATCTGCAGCCGCTGGAAGCGCTGTTTTGTGGCTGCGGCCTTTTCTCCATTCTGGATACGCTGCGTGCAGGCACCAGAAAGCGCATTCTGCAGATCGTGTGCCTTGCAATGGTCGTGCTTGCATTTGTGATCGAGCCGGAGCGCATGTACAGCGGTACTTATAAGATAGACAAAGAACTGGAACAATACAGTCAGGCCGCCTGCGTGGATATTACCGGGGACCTTGGCAGTTTCACTTCCGGCGTGCAGGAGCTTCTCAAATTTCAGGAGGTCTGTGTGGTGCCGGACGATTCCAGTGAGCTGCTGGTGCAGTATAACACCGGCGAAAATGATACGCTGGTGCTGTTCATTGGAGGCCGGGGGCTGTGGCAGTTCGTGACGGCAGAACAGGTGGAGCAGATCACGGCCCAGAACATGGAAACTGCGTGGAACGTTGCCCGACAGGGCGGCTATGAGGATGTTTCGCTGCTGGCAACGCAGGAGTTTGAACAGATCTTTGTTTTGAAAAAGTGAGCGCTTTGCGGCACAGCAGAAGGAAAAACTGCCTTTTTTGCGCGTGCTATATCGTTTTAAGGTAAAGTGTGCTAGAATAGTACCATCAACGATTCAGGAGGGTATCCCATGCTCAAACGACTGCGCAAAGCGCACCCAATCTTATTCTGCGTTCTGGCAGAAGTGGTCTTTCTGGCAAGCCTGTTCGTAACAGATCTTGTCTTTACCATTGCATTGGTTCTTTTTCGGGCGGATTTTGCGTCCATTGATACATACCTCTACAGCACTCTGCAGGAGCTGGTGGGGGCCATGGTGGCAGTGCTGTTTCTGGTACGGACAGACCGTGCTGGGCTGCTGCGCCGCCGCGGCAGCGGCTTTTTCAATGGCCTGCTGGTGGGCATGTACCCGCTGGTGTTCATTGGCTACAATGCCTTTGGGTCGCTGGTGCTGGGCCGGCCGGAGAACGGCGTGCTGCAGCCTGCGGCACGCATCTGCACTTTCCTTGTCAGCATGGCCATGGTGGGTGTGGCCGAGGAATTCATCTTCCGCGGTGTCATTGCCCAGACCCTGCTGGAGCACTTTGGCACCAGCCGCGCCGGTGTGTGGAAGGCCTGCCTTTTGTCCGGTGTGCTGTTTGGTGCGGCGCACCTGACCAATATCCTCAGTTCGGCACCCTTCGGTGTGCTGATGCAGTGCGTGTTTGCAGCATCGCTTGGCACTCTTTTTGCGGCGATCTACTTCCGCACCGGCAATTTGTGGGTGACGGTATTCCTGCATGGTGCCATGGATATTTCGTCCATGCTCATCGGTGGGCTGTACGGCACCACTACCGTGGCCGATGCGGTAAGCGGCTACGATGCATCCATGCTGCTTTCGGTGCTGCTGTATCTGATCCCCACCGCAGTTCTGCTGCGCAAAAAGAAGCTGCCGGAGGTACAGCTGTACTGGCACCAGTACGTAAAAAAATAAAGGCAGGATGCAAAAAATATCCTTGCATTTTGCACAGGGTTCTGGTATACTGTATCTG
>OGCN01004035.1_pt1 | contig 13216 bp, 12 predicted proteins | sample 1570181 | NCBI WGS metagenome assembly OGCN01 (sample SAMEA4370584, study PRJEB24528) | human gut metagenome | reverse complement strand
TATTTTCAGCAGTTTGCTGTAATTCAAAGTGGTCTTCTTGGCAGGCATATTGGGTGTTGTACTTTTTATCGGACTTTACCTGTTATATACTGTATATAACAATTCAATAGAAGGTGATCGCTATGGATAAAAAATTCTACGCACACACCCGCCCAATCAATGAAAACGGCGTTGAACGCACAGAATATCAGCTTCTCTCCGATCATGAGCACGGTGTCGGCACGCTCTGCGGGCAGTTTGCCGAAGCATTCGGTGCACAAGCTGAAGGTCACGAGGCCGGTGTTCACCACGATGACGGCAAAGCAACCGCCGCATTTCAGCACCGTCTTCTGGATAATGGTCCAAAGGTCGATCATGCAACCGCCGGTGCACAAAACATCATGTTGACAAACAATCTGCTCTTAGCCGCTTGTGTCATGGGGCATCACAGCGGTCTGCCGGACTTTGGCAGTACAAAAGACCCGCTCGGTGCACCTACTTTCACCGGCAGAATAAAAAAGTGGGGCACTCCCGCTATTCCGCCGCTCGACCCGGATTATCCCATTCCGCCGGCACGCCTGCCGCAGCGTCCGGTCACCAGGCCGTCGCTTTCCGAGTCATTCCGCACGCGCATGCTGTACTCCTGTCTGGTGGATGCGGATTATCTGGACACCGAGCAGTTCATGCAGGGCGATATGCCGCGCGGCGCCGGAGATTCACTCGAAACGCTGCTCACCCGCTTACAGACCAGGCTAAATGAATGGGACAACCCGACTTCCGAGCTGAACAAGCTGCGTCAGCAGATCTTGCGGGCGTGCATTTCCGCCGCAGCTAATCCCAAGGGCATTTACACGCTTACGGTTCCGACCGGCGGCGGCAAAACGACCAGTTCTCTCGCATTTGCGCTGCATCATGCCGTTGAGCACGGTATGAAACGTGTGATTTATGTTGTACCGTATACCTCCATCATCGAGCAGAATGCCGATGTTTTCCGCGGTATTTTAGGCGATGAGAACGTACTCGAGCATCACTCCGGTGTACAGTTCGAGAACGATGAGGAAAACGGCAATCCCGATCCCAAGGCACTGGCCGCCGAAAACTGGGACAGCCCGCTCGTTATCACAACCGCCGTTCAGTTTTTCGAGTCGATGTACGCTAACCGTTCCTCACAGTGCCGCAAGCTACACAATCTGGCGAACAGCGTGATTATTTTCGACGAAGCGCAGATGCTTCCGCTGTGCCACCTGATGCCGTGCGTTGCAGCCATCGGTGCTCTGGTAGAGCAGTTCGGCGCAACCGCTGTGCTGTGTACGGCTACCCAGCCGGTACTCGGCGATTTGATACAGCGATTCGCACCGTCGCACGCGGTTTCCGAGATTTGTCCGGAGATTCCGTTCTATTTTGACAAATTCCGCCGTGTGACATTCCGGCAGATCGATGTACTCGAGGATGACGTACTCGCTGAGCAGCTGTGCACACATGAGCAGGTTCTCTGCATCATCAATTCCCGCAAAGCGGCGCAGTCCATTTTCTCGCAATTGCCGGAGGAAGGCAGTTTCCACCTGTCCACATTGATGGTGCCGAAGCATCGCCGTGCGGTGCTCGAGGAAATCCGACGCCGACTGAATGACGGTTTGCCCTGCCGTGTCGTATCGACTTCTCTTGTTGAAGCCGGTGTTGATATAGATTTCCCCGCCGTTTACCGTGAACTGGCGGGTCTGGATTCCATTCTGCAGGCCGCCGGACGCTGCAACCGTGAGGGCAAGCGTGCCGCAGAGGACAGCATTGTTACCATTTTCCGCCGCACGGAGAAGGCTCCGCCGCTGTTTGGACAAGCCATCGGTGCGACAAATACTGCGTTGGATAACAATGCCGATCCCGCTTCTCCGCAGACAATGCAGAGCTATTTCAGCGAACTGCGCAAGCTGAACGGTTCCGCGATTGACAAAATCGGCGTGATCGACGCATTTGAACGCGGACGCGGCGGCTCTCTGTATCCGTTCCGCACGATCGCCGAGAAATTTCACATGATCGACAACGACACACGCACAGTTTATATTCCGTGGAAGGACGGTTCCGAACTCATTGAGCGGCTTTGCGATGGTGCGTGCTCTAAAAAGCTGTATCGGCAGCTTGGGCAGTATGCCGTGCAGGTGTATGATGAGCATTTTCAGGCGCTGTACGACGCCGGTGCACTTCAAACCGCCGATAAAACCAATGGTCTGGACGACCGCAGTGCTGTGCTGACTGATGCCTCGCTGTACAGTGAAGCGACCGGACTGTCACTCCAGGCCGACAGCGGTCAGGCGCTTTTCGGATAATTTTTCGCGTAAAAAGGAAAACAGGAGAATGTGATAACATTCTCCCGTGCTTCCTTAATTATCTCAAATTAGATTTCAATCCACGTCTAATGACGACAAATACACTATAACAGTTTCTGATTTATTTTGTCAAGTTTCTTTACCCTGCCTTATTGTTCCATTTGCATAAATTTAATTATCTCATATTAGGAAATATGTCTGTTGTAATCAACAGCGTAAAGCGATATAATGTAAGCGTAGATAAGGGAGCTTGCTTCCCTGTCTATCCAATAAATCACACCGAAGCCCTGTCACATATCCCACTCTCTGTTGATGCCAAGGAATATCTGGCAAGGCTTCGTAAAGGAGGGAAATATACCAATGTCAATTCAAGTTGAAGTCAGCGGTCCATACGCTCTATTCAGCAGACCCGAAATGAAGACCGAACGCGTCAGCTATGACTGCATGACACCCTCGGCGGCACGCGGTTTGCTGGAAAGTATTTACTGGCACCCCGGTCTGCGCTGGATCATCGACCGCATTCATGTCTGTGCGCCGATTCACTTCACCAACATCCGCCGAAACGAGGTAAAGGACACCATTAACGCGCGTTCGGTCAAGGCGTGGATTGCCAAACCCAAGGGTGAACTGTACCTCGCTGCGTCGGAAAGCATTCAGCAGCGTGCCGCAATGGTACTGCGTGATGTCCACTATGTCATTGAAGCGCACTTTGAAATGACCGACAAGGCTGCGCCGACTGACAATCCCGGCAAGTTTCAGGACATTATGAAACGCCGTCTGTGCCGCGGACAGTGCTACAGCATGCCCTACTTCGGCACACGGGAATTTCCGGTAAAGTTTGAGCTTTGTGAACAACTTCCGCCTTGTCCGGAGGAACTGCTCGGTGAACACGATCTCGGCTGGATGCTGCTCGACATGGATTACAGCGATCCCGCCAATATCACACCGATGTTCTTCCGCGCCAAGCTGGTAGACGGTGTCATGGAGGTTCCCCCGATTCACAGTGCGGAGGTGGTCAAATGATTTTGCAGGCGCTGACGCAATATTATGATGCCCTCAATGCCCGCGGTGAAATTGATGCGCCCGGCTGGGGCAGACCGAAAATCAGTTATGCGCTCCAACTGCGGGAAAACGGTGAACTCGCCCAGGTTATTCCGCTGCTGCATGAAGTGGATGCAGGCAAAAAGAAAGTGCTCCGTCCGCGCGAGGATATTCGTCTGCCGGCGGCAGTCAAGCGTTCTTCCGGTGTCACGTCCAACTTTATGTGGGATAATTCGGCATATCTACTTGGCATAGACGCAAAAGGCAAACCGGAACGCAGTCTGCAATGCTTTCACGCCGCTGCCGAGCTGCACCACAAGCTGTTAGGCACTGTGGACTCTCCTTTCGCACACGCAATTCTCTCCTTCTTTGATACATGGCAGCCTGCCGAAGCTGCACAGCACCCTGCTCTTGTCAATGATTACGACAAAATCATTTCCGGTGCCAATCTGGTATTTTATGTGAATAGGCAGTATCCGGCAGATGATCCGGCCATCTGCGCTGCATGGCAGGCGCATTATGACGGTGACTCCGATGCACCCAAACAGCAATGTCTTGTCACCGGCGAACTCGATGAGATTGCCGCCGTTCATCCTGCCATCAAAGGTGTGCGTGATGCACAATCCAGCGGCGCCGCACTTGTATCGTTCAACGCACCCGCCTTCTGTTCCTACGGTCACGAGCAGAACTACAACGCACCTGTTGGCAAGCACGCTGCATTTGCTTATACGACGGCGCTCAATCACCTGCTGGCTGACCGCGAGCATACGCAGTACATCGGCGACACCACTGTCGTTTGCTGGGCGGAGACCGCAGAACCGCAGTATACTGATTTTTTCAGCTGCCTTATGGGCAATAACACGCAAAGCTGGTCGGATAATGACTTATCCGCTGCGCTCAAACACCTTGCAGACAGCGAACCGTGTCAGGAATTAAATCTTGATCCTGACCGTGCATTCTACATTCTCGGTCTGGCACCGAATGCTGCGCGTCTGAGTGTGCGATTCTTCTATAAAAACACGTTTGGTGAATTGATGAAGAACGTCAACGCGCACTATGAACGTCTGGAAATCAAGCGTCCGGCGAAGGCGCCTGCCGGCTTTTTGCCGCTGTGGCAGCTGCTTGCCGAAACCGTCAACCAGAGTGCCCGCGACAAAAAGCCGAGTCCGGTTATGGCCGGTGCGACTGCCCGCGCCGTCTGGAACAATGACCGCTATCCGGCTGCACTGCTGAACGGTGTTATGCTCCGTATCCGCGCAGATTCTGAGATAAACTGGCGGCGTGCCGCAATTATCAAGGCATATTACCTAAAAAACAAGGACAAGGACTGTCCCGAGGAGGTTTTAACTGTGAGCCTGAATGAATCCAGCACCAATATTCCCTATACGCTCGGACGGCTGTTCTCGATATACGAAGCCGTACAGCAGGCAGCAAATCCGGGCATCAACACCACCATCAAGGATCGGTATTTCAACTCTGCCGCTGCAACACCTGCCACGATCTTTCCGATTCTCGGCAATCTGTGCCAGAAGCACCTGCGCAAGCTGGATAAAGGTCTGCAGACGTATTATAACCAGCAGATTTGTAAAATCAAGGATATTCTTAGTGAAACCTATCCAACTCGACTGAGCCTGCCGCAGCAAGGTTCGTTTGACCTCGGCTACTATCACCAGACACAAAAGCGTTACACAAAAAAGGAGGACAAGTAAATGGAACCCATCAAAAACCGCTATGAATTTGTAATCTTTTTCGACGTGGAAAACGGCAATCCGAATGGCGATCCGGATGCAGGCAACATGCCGCGTATCGACCCGGAAACCGGCTACGGTCTGGTGACCGATGTATGCCTCAAGCGCAAAATCCGTAACTATGTAGAGATGGCCAAGGAAGGCGAATCCGGCTACCGCATTTACGTTAAGGACAGTGTGCCGCTCAACCGCAGCGATGCGGAAGCCTGCGCTTATGTCGGCGTAGCGCCGGACAAGCTCAAGGATGCAAAGAAGAAGGACGATCAGCTTGACAGCAAGCTGCGTGACTTTATGTGCCAGAATTTCTACGATATTCGCACATTCGGCGCGGTTATGACCACCTTTGTCAAGGGTGCGCTCAACTGCGGACAGGTGCGCGGTCCGGTACAGCTTGGCTTTGCCCGCAGTGTGGATCCCATTGTGCCGCAGGAAGTCACCATCACGCGTGTTGCCATCACCACCGAGGCTGACGCGGAGAAAAAGGGCACCGAAATGGGCCGCAAGTACATCGTGCCTTACGGTCTGTACCGTGCGGAAGGCTACGTTTCCGCCAACCTCGCCCGCAAGACGACCGGATTCTCTGAGGCCGACCTTGAACTGCTGTGGACGGCAATCATCAACATGTTCGAGAACGACCATTCGGCTGCTCGCGGCAAGATGGCTGTACGCCAGCTGATTGTGTTCAAGCATGATTCCGAGCTTGGCAACGCACCCTCGCACAAGCTGTTTGATCTGGTTCATGCCGAGCACAACGAAGGCGTGATTGCGCCGCGTGCGTACACGGACTACACCATCACGGTTGACGAAGCCAACCTGCCGACCGGCGTGACCTGCAAGGTACTGGGGTAATCTACGCCGAGGAGGACTTCCTCCAGCTCTCCGGTCTGCAGCATTTCGCATTCTGCCGTCGGCAATGGGCGCTCATCCATGTGGAGCACCAGTGGGCGGAGAATTACCGCACGGTGGACGGCTCGATTCTGCACGAGAAAGCGCACGGCGGCGGCACAGAAAGCCGCGGCGACCTGCTGATTGTTCGTGCCATGCGCATCCATTCAACGGTGCTCGGCGTGTCCGGTGAATGCGATGTGGTGGAATTTCATCGCTCGGAAAACGGCGTTGCCCTGCAGGGACGAGACGGACTGTGGATGCCGTTTCCGGTCGAATACAAGCGCGGCAAGCCCAAGCCGCACGACGCGGACGAGCTGCAGCTGTGCGCTCAGGCGATGTGCCTTGAGGAAATGCTGTGCTGCCAGATTTCCGACGGTGCGCTGTTCTACGGTGAACCACGCCGACGGACGCCTGTCGAATTTACAGACGAACTGCGGCAGCGTGTACGCGACAGCCTTGCCGAAATGCACGACTATCTGCGCCGCGGCTGCACGCCTAAGGTAAAACCGCAGAAAGGCTGCTCGGCCTGCTCGCTCAAGGAATTGTGTTTGCCCGAGCTGATGAAGGCAAAATCTGTCTCCGGCTACCTGAAAGGAGCGATGGAGGAATGAAAAAGCTGCTTAACACGCTGTTTGTCACCTCCGAGGACGCCTATCTGACACTCGATGGCGAAAATGTTGTCGTCAACCGCGAGAAGCAGGTAACGGCTCGATTTCCGCTCCATGCCCTCGCCGGAATTATCAGCTTCAGCTATGCAGGCGCGTCTCCGGCGCTCATGGGCGCGTGCGCAAAACGCGATGTGAGTCTGTCATTCTGTACGCCGAGAGGGCGATTCCTGGCACGAACCTGCGGCGTGAGCAACGGTAATGTACTGCTTCGACGCACACAGTACCGCACGGCGGATGACCCACCACAAGCCTGCCGTATTGCCCGCATGATGGTGTTCGGCAAGATTTACAACGCGCGCTGGAGCATCGAGCGCACCTGCCGCGACCATGCCATGCGCGTGGACACAGAAACGCTCAAAGCCGCCTCCGCCAAGCTGAAAGCGCTGCTGCCGCAGGTGCAGGCAGAGACTGATTTAGGCTCTCTGCGCGGACTGGAAGGCGCAGGTGCGGCCATCTATTTTGATGTATTCGACCAGTTGATTCTCAACCACAAAGACGTGTTTTCGTTCACCGGACGCTCACGCCGTCCGCCGCTCGACCCGTGCAACGCACTGCAGTCGTTCGCCTATTCCCTGCTGGCGAACGACTGCGCCGCTGCGCTGGAAGCCGTCGGACTGGACAGCTATGTCGGTTTTCTGCACACCGACCGTCCGGGCCGGCAGTCTCTTGCCGCCGATTTGATGGAAGAACTACGGCCGTGCTTTGCAGACCGTTTTGTGCTTTCGGCTGTCAATCTCGGCAGGTTTTTCGCGAAGGATTTTGAAGTGCAGGAGAACGATGCGGTTTATCTCTCAGAGAACGCCCGCAAAACCTTTTTACAGGGCTGGCAGGAGAAAAAGCGCGAGGAAATTCGTCACCCGTACCTTGAGGAAAAGCTGTCTTGGGGTATGGTTCCGTATGCACAGGCCCTGCTGTTGGCGCGCTATTTGCGCGGCGATACGGACGATTATCCGCCGTTTTTGTGGAAATGAGGTCCGAATATGCTGGTTGTGATTACTTACGATGTCAACACCGAAACAGCCGCCGGGCGCAAACGTCTGCGGCAGATTGCCAAGCAGTGCGTCAATTATGGACAGCGTGTGCAGAATTCCGTGTTTGAATGCCTGATTGACGCGGCTCAGTGCCGTATGCTGCAACAGAAGCTGTGCACCATTATGGATGATGAACTGGACAGTCTGCGATTTTACTATCTCGGCAACAAATATGAAAATAAGATTGAGCATTTTGGTGCAAAACGCGGCTATGAGCCGGAAGGCGTGCTTATGGTGTAAGGCAGTGCGAAGTGCAAGCAAACCGAAAAGCGTCGGCGCTTCGCACCGTAATTTCCGATAGATTATATACAATAGTTTTATCGGATGTCAAATTTGCAATTGTGTTTTGCACGAATCTATGCAAAACTGTTATTGTAATTGTTTATTTTGCAAAATCATTGGGAATAGTCTTGGTGATTTTTGCTGTCGCTCCCTTCGCGGGAGCGTGGATTGAAATAGCAAAGATAAATGGTAAAAAGACGGCTGCCGGAGTCGCTCCCTTCGCGGGAGCGTGGATTGAAATGTCGATGATGATGGTGCCGAAGTAGTCCCGCGGGGTCGCTCCCTTCGCGGGAGCGTGGATTGAAATTCGCTTTGCTGGGCGATCAGAAAAGCGGCGTGAACGTCGCTCCCTTCGCGGGAGCGTGGATTGAAATAGACAAATACGGAAGAAGGTTGGTTGTTTAATGGCGTCGCTCCCTTCGCGGGAGCGTGGATTGAAATTTCCGTCCTCCGACCAGTTCCTTGATTTCTTCGCGTCGCTCCCTTCGCGGGAGCGTGGATTGAAATGCCCGTGGTGATGTGCCGGATGAGGGCAGTTACCGTCGCTCCCTTCGCGGGAGCGTGGATTGAAATACTTTAACGACTGGGAAATCGTTGCTGATTGTGAAGTGGTCGCTCCCTTCGCGGGAGCGTGGATTGAAATAATCGCGGATTACAACCATGTGCAGAGATTACTCGTCGCTCCCTTCGCGGGAGCGTGGATTGAAATGCCGTCGGCTAAGGTCTGACACCATCAACCACGCGTCGCTCCCTTCGCGGGAGCGTGGATTGAAATGTAGTGACCAAGTGGCCGCACAAATGGTCGTGACCGTCGCTCCCTTCGCGGGAGCGTGGATTGAAATGCTGTTGATATATGGTGTACTCGTGTTATAATGCGTCGCTCCCTTCGCGGGAGCGTGGATTGAAATGAAACTGTATGTTTCAAAGGGCGCGAAAGTTTCCGTCGCTCCCTTCGCGGGAGCGTGGATTGAAATAGTCTTAGAAAACGAGAAATTTTCCACAGAAAGTGTCGCTCCCTTCGCGGGAGCGTGGATTGAAATGCCGCCATGTCAAGCAATTCTGCGGCTTGACGCGTCGCTCCCTTCGCGGGAGCGTGGATTGAAATGATGACCAACTCGACCTACACCGGCGAGTACGACGTCGCTCCCTTCGCGGGAGCGTGGATTGAAATAGTGCGTGCTGCATGGCTACCCTGCGGCAGACTACGGTCGCTCCCTTCGCGGGAGCGTGGATTGAAATGCCGCACAATAGCGCTTGGCGTAATACTTGCGTGTCGCTCCCTTCGCGGGAGCGTGGATTGAAATGCGCCAGTCCTGCAACAGCTGCGCTTGTGATATGTCGCTCCCTTCGCGGGAGCGTGGATTGAAATCCTGTGAGGACCGGGGCTGCCGTCGCGTCAGTGCGTCGCTCCCTTCGCGGGAGCGTGGATTGAAATATCGCCGTATCGCCGTTGCCTGCCGTATAGTGTGTCGCTCCCTTCGCGGGAGCGTGGATTGAAATTGCCCGGCCATCCGGTCGCTCGACAGTTTTAAGTGTCGCTCCCTTCGCGGGAGCGTGGATTGAAATTTTATAGGGATGGATGCGGACTTTTTAAGGGTAAAGTCGCTCCCTTCGCGGGAGCGTGGATTGAAATCGGTCTGGAGGACGGCATCTATGTCGTAACCGAGGTCGCTCCCTTCGCGGGAGCGTGGATTGAAATGCCAGGGAACCTTCGATCGTGAGACCGGGCAGGAGGTCGCTCCCTTCGCGGGAGCGTGGATTGAAATGACCGTGAGACCGGGCAGGAGTATGCGCGGTAGGTCGCTCCCTTCGCGGGAGCGTGGATTGAAATACGCCCTCCATACGCCTGGTGTGGCTACCGCGCCAGGTCGCTCCCTTCGCGGGAGCGTGGATTGAAATGCTATCTTTTCGACCTCTTCCGGGTCGAGGACATGTCGCTCCCTTCGCGGGAGCGTGGATTGAAATCCTTTTCTATGGTTGTATTATAGCATAGAGTTTATGTCGCTCCCTTCGCGGGAGCGTGGATTGAAATTTCCACCCACGCTCGGTAGTCACGGGCGGCCGCCGGTCGCTCCCTTCGCGGGAGCGTGGATTGAAATATACAGATATTATGCAGCGGGTGATGCGAGCTTTGTCGCTCCCTTCGCGGGAGCGTGGATTGAAATTCCGCCGCCGCCGACACAAAGCACTGTGCACCGGTCGCTCCCTTCGCGGGAGCATGGATTGAAATAGCAAGCCGACCAATACAAAGCACACGCCGCCGAGGTCGCTCCCTTCGCGGGAGCGTGGATTGAAATGTCATAGCGCACCTCACTTTTCCAGCGGCACGGTGTCGCTCCCTTCGCGGGAGCGTGGATTGAAATCTCCGCGTCCAATAACGCGCAGCCCATCAGACCTGTCGCTCCCTTCGCGGGAGCGTGGATTGAAATCTCATCACTCTCTACGTCCTTCTCGCTGGGGTAGTCGTCGCTCCCTTCGCGGGAGCGTGGATTGAAATATCATATCCTCGTACCAGCGCGCCCGCCCGACTCGTGTCGCTCCCTTCGCGGGAGCGTGGATTGAAATATAATCCTACATCATTTTCGAAAAAAATCCTACGTCGCTCCCTTCGCGGGAGCGTGGATTGAAATGGCTGCACTGCTCCTGATGAATGGGCAGTGCAGTTGTCGCTCCCTTCGCGGGAGCGTGGATTGAAATTGGAATGACATCCGGGAGTATGGCCGTTATGACGTCGCTCCCTTCGCGGGAGCGTGGATTGAAATGGGTGAAACCGAACCTCTCAAACAGCTCGGCATGTCGCTCCCTTCGCGGGAGCGTGGATTGAAATGCATAGAAGCACAACAGACCTGCATGCGTACCGTCGTCGCTCCCTTCGCGGGAGCGTGGATTGAAATGATTAGTTTTTTACCGTTTCCACATCTTCCGCAAGGGGTCGCTCCCTTCGCGGGAGCGTGGATTGAAATGTTTTTGTGGCAAAGTAAAACTCTGGGATCCATACGTCGCTCCCTTCGCGGGAGCGTGGATTGAAATGTCTCCACCAATCGTTGCAGATAATCGTGCATCCGGTCGCTCCCTTCGCGGGAGCGTGGATTGAAATGCTATCTACTCTTGGAACTACGGTATCGAACTTGACGTCGCTCCCTTCGCGGGAGCGTGGATTGAAATTGGTATGGTTGCCATGTATGACACTCACGCTGAGGTCGCTCCCTTCGCGGGAGCGTGGATTGAAATCTACGGCGTAATGTCCGCTGAGGAGCTGCTCAAGGTCGCTCCCTTCGCGGGAGCGTGGATTGAAATATACGCTCGAACAACGCAAGGTCGTTCTTGTCGGTCGCTCCCTTCGCGGGAGCGTGGATTGAAATGCTGCTGCGCTTGGCCTGCTCACAAGCATAGTCCGTCGCTCCCTTCGCGGGAGCGTGGATTGAAATATTGCACCACCATGACAATCCAACCTTACAATTGTCGCTCCCTTCGCGGGAGCGTGGATTGAAATTTGTTGCCGTCCTTGCCCTGTCCCTTTGCGTGAACTGTCGCTCCCTTCGCGGGAGCGTGGATTGAAATGGCTGCACACCGGAGAGAGTGAGGAGGTGACGAGTCGCTCCCTTCGCGGGAGCGTGGATTGAAATACCCAACAGCCCATCTTTTGGAACAGCTTAATCGTCGCTCCCTTCGCGGGAGCGTGGATTGAAATCTGTTCGCGGCGGCGAATCATGCCGTTATCGCAGACGTCGCTCCCTTCGCGGGAGCGTGGATTGAAATCGTTACATCCAACACTAAAGCGGATTCCCGCACGGTCGCTCCCTTCGCGGGAGCGTGGATTGAAATGTATTGTACGAAAACAGCGTTTCCGTGCCGTCAGTCGCTCCCTTCGCGGGAGCGTGGATTGAAATATAACGTGTATCTCGATGATGGCGATAATGTTTATGTCGCTCCCTTCGCGGGAGCGTGGATTGAAATGCCGTCTGGCACGGTTTACCGCGTGTCACTGATGATGTCGCTCCCTTCGCGGGAGCGTGGATTGAAATAATATTGCCGACTTCTTTCTGAACCAAAGATGCCGGTCGCTCCCTTCGCGGGAGCGTGGATTGAAATACGTCCTGCATACGCCTGGTGTGGCTACCGCGCCGTCGCTCCCTTCGCGGGAGCGTGGATTGAAATCACGGCGGCCTGACCCGTGAGGAGGGCGTGGCGTGTCGCTCCCTTCGCGGGAGCGTGGATTGAAATTGCGATCCTATCACGTCGGAGTTATTGCCCTTGGTCGCTCCCTTCACGGGAGCGTGGATTGAAATCGGATTGGTGCGCCCACCTGGCGCGGCGGTGCGTCGCTCCCTTCACGGGAGCGTGGATTGAAATTACGTCTGTGCCGCTGTTGACAGTGCTGCCACAATGTCGCTCCCTTCGCGGGAGCGTGGATTGAAATTTGTTATGATCCTTGATCAGGAAACGAACACCAGGTCGCTCCCTTCGCGAGAGCGTGGATTGAAATTCAACAGTGTAAACGGAGGCTCCATTTACGCTGCCGTCGCTCTCTTCACGGGAGCGTGGATTGAAACTCTGCATGGGCGCGCCCAATCCTCACCGTTGGCGCCGTCGCTCCCTTCGCGGGAGCGTGGATTGAAATATCGTCAGGTTTATACTTTTCCTTTGCTTTATCGTCGCTCCCTTCGCGGGAGCGTGGATTGAAATAACTCGAAGTACCTCGGCAAGGTGCAGAACGACGCGTCGCTCCCTTCGCGGGAGCGTGGATTGAAATAGCACCTGGGGCGCTCGTGGCTGCGGCTGCTCAGTCGCTCCCTTCGCGGGAGCGTGGATTGAAATGGCGCGGACGGCTCGGCAACGACGTATCAGCTGGACGTCGCTCCCTTCGCGGGAGCGTGGATTGAAATTCTGCCGCCGTGCGCGGGCGATTTTTTCCGCGTGTCGCTCCCTTCACGGGAGCGTGGATTGAAATTCAACAGTGTAAACGGAGGTTCCATTTACGCTGCCGTCGCTCTCTTCACGGGAGCGTGGATTGAAATTCAAAGGTCAGTGTCGGGATTTCGGCCTGATCCTTGTCGCTCCCTTCGTGGGAGCGTGGATTGAAATCGCGGGCGTGATCGGGCGTGTGCGGCTCACTCGACCGTCGCTCCCTTCGCGGGAGCGTGGATTGAAATACAATCGTTACAACTTCTGCGCGGGTAATCTGGCGTCGCTCCCTTCGCGGGAGCGACACAGATAGCCGCATCGCCTCCCTCCCATCCAGCATCGCCAGTCTCCAT
>OGCN01004021.1_pt1 | contig 13266 bp, 19 predicted proteins | sample 1570181 | NCBI WGS metagenome assembly OGCN01 (sample SAMEA4370584, study PRJEB24528) | human gut metagenome | reverse complement strand
TTGAAAAGAGAATGCAGGAAGAGCCTTTTGATGTAGAGGTTCAGTATTGTGATCCGGAAGATTGTGAACATGATTGTTTAACATCACCGGATTGGTGCAACACACATGTCACTTCGTTGTGGTAAAGGAGGAAGTTTTATGGAGAAATTAGAAATCAGAATGCAGGAAGAATTATTTGATGTAGAAACCCAGTATTGTGATCCAGATGACTGTTATCACGACTGCAAGCTGAATGTTCCCAACTATTGTAATGAGGTGGTAACATTATATTGGTAGAAATACCAAGAAAATTTAATTGCTGTCCCTGTAGGATTTTCCTACAGGGACACTTTTGCTTTTATACATATTTTCCTGGTGTAATAATTTGGTAAGATTTTGTAAGTATACTAATTCCATAAGAAAGGGGGAAACCGTATGAATATTACATTCTGGGTAACCGAAAGATGCAATTTAGCTTGTAAATACTGCTATGTACATAAGCAGCCTAAAACAATGACATTGGAAACCGCAGAACAGACAATCAAATATTTTACTAATAAATTTGATGAAACTGTTGCAGCAGGAAAACGGATTAATGTGGCTTTACATGGTGGTGAGCCATTACTGAATTTTGATGTTATTCGGTATATTGTAGAAACCTTAAAAGAGCGATATGATGGTCATATCATTTTTACAATGACAACAAATGGAACAGTGTTTGAAAAGGATATTTACGATTTTATAAAGGGTAAGGTACAGATTTCTGTAAGCATTGATGGAAATAGGAAAACAAATGATACAAACCGTATTTATCCAAATGGCGAGTCTTCCTTTGATAAAGTAGTGGAAACCTTAAAGTTTTTAAAAGAGCAAGGTGAATACATTCGGGTCAGAATGACTGTCAATAAGGAAACCCTTCCAGTTATGGCTGAAAATTATATTTATCTGGATCAGATGGATATGGGAGTAGTAACTTTTGCATTAGATGCCGGAGCTGCATGGAACCAACAAGATATGCAGATATATTATGAAAACTACGAAAAAATCATGGACTATATGATAGAAAAAGATAAAAAAGCAGCGCAGTATTTATTATTTAATATTAAAGAGGCAACCTTCAGAAGACGTACTGGCTGTGACGGTGGAACAAATACATTCCATATATCTGCGGATGGTGGAATTTACCCATGTGCATTAGCTGCTGATAAAGTGGATTATTGGCTGGGAGATGTTTGGAAAGGATTGCAACCGGAAAAATTGGAGGCTCTCCATAAGATTAACGAAATTCCAGTGACAGGGTGCGGAGATTGTACATTTAAACAGAATTGTTCCAGTCAGGTATGTAAACTGATTAATAAAGCATATACCGGAGATTACTATACTGTTTCTGCTTTCCAGTGCAATGAAAGAGATATTGTTTATCGGATTTATAAAAAGTACAAATATATATTGGAGGGATTCCATGTATAGTCCAAAAGTGGTAGTTGTAGACTCCGGTGTAGATACACAAAATCAGGAAATCATGGAGCATGTAATTCAGGGATTTTCTTTTCAAAAGAGTGCAGAAGAAGATGGAGTTATTGAAGAGGAAAATTTTGATGATGTTTTTGGTCATGGAACCAACTGCATTGATTGTATCTTACAATTTGCAGAGCAGGCACAATTTTATCCTATAAAAATTGTAAATGAATTAGGAAAAACGACCAGTTCTTTACTGCTTGCTGCGCTGGAAAAGTGCAGGGAACTACCGGTAGATCTTATCTGTTTAAGCCTTTCCGTAACACAAATGCTTAATCCTACTATGGAAAAGGAATTGAGGGATATTTGTAATGACCTGGAAAAACAGGGAAAGATTATCTGTGCTTCGGAATGTAATAATGCAAAGGATACCATACCGGCAATTTATAAAAGTGTGATTGGTGTTGGAGAATTATTACCAGATGCAAAGAAAAAAGTTCTTGTAGACAGGGCGGCAAGCGTTCAGGTTCTGGCGGATATTTCCCCGATATTTGTTGCAGGAAAATCCGGACGATATAATTTTTTTAAGGGAACTTCAAAGGGAAATGCTTATGTGGCAGGTCTTCTGGCCAGAGCTATGCAAACAGCACTGAATATAAAAAGCATACAGGAGGCATTAAACATACTGGAAAAGACAGATGATCCTTTAGAAGAAATTGATTTAGAGTGTGTAGGAAAGCTCCAGACTGATGAAGTGGGACAGATGATTTTGGAAAAAGTACATAGGAGATTGTTAGAGTTTGGCTGCACATCTTCCCTTGACGAAATCAGCAGGTATCCATTTCTTTCCCAAATTACAGGAGTGAATTTCTTTAATTTTTACGATTTTATCAGTGGGATATATAGGGAATTAAAAATTACGAAGTTGGATTATCATACCATAAAAGTAGGTGATGTTTGTACCCTGTATAATCTGGTTGAACATTTGAGAAGGAATGTGTGTTATGAAGAAAAAGAATGTTGTTTTGGAGCAGATACGAAAGTATAAATGGGGTTATCTGTTTGGGATTATATTGGTAGCTATGGACGCTATAGTGACCTATATTTATCCTCAGTTAATTACCAATATTCTGGATAAGGCGGTTCCGGCAAAAGATCCAGGGGCTGTGATTTCCAATGTTGCATATATGGCTATATGCCAGCTTGTATCTATTACAGTAGCATTGGCATTGAGTTATCTGTTTTGCAAAATGTCAAATGGTTTTATTGTTAAAATCAAGTTATTGCTGATACAAGCAATGTTTCAGGTTGATGGGAAGGAAATAGAGAAGAAATCAAATCTATTTATGACCAGCATGAATGCAGATGTTAATAACATAGAAATGTTATCTTCCCGTATGCTTTCTGATCTGCTGATACAAATTGTGACTGTGATTATTACAGCGGTAATTTTAATACAGATTAATCCGGTTATCTTTTGGTTTATGCTTTTGATTTATCCGATTCTTATTGCTATTCAGATTTTCTTTAACAAAAAAATTATGGGGCAGTCCAGAAAAGCAATGGGAAAAATGGATATTGGGAATGGTTTGATTAAGGAATTTGTAAGTAATCTTTACGAGTATCTGGCTTTAAATGGAAGAAATTATTATATAGATAAATTTTGCAGGAATGAAACTTCTTTGCGAAATGAAATCCTAAAGCAAAATATGTTAATGGCCTATAATCGTTCAGTACCGCAGCTCATTAGTACCGCTACTTTTTTGATTGTACTGGCGATCAGTGGTGTTATGGTGATTAACGGACAGGTACAGTTTGGAGAGCTGACAGTGATTATTATGTACACACAAAGAATGTTTAATCCACTGTCCTCAATCATGCTTGTAATTGGACAGTTCCAAAAAGCAAAAGTATCAATGGACCGAATTAATGAGATTGTAGGGTGAAGCAAATGGATATATCAAAAATTGAAATAAAAGATGTAAATTTCAGTTATAAAGAAGTAAAAGTGTATAAAAAAAATTTGAATATGTGTCTTGAGAAGGGCTCTATTTATCTGATTAAAGGGAAAAATGGTTCAGGAAAAAGTACACTGGCTGGTATCCTGTTAAAAATTTGGAATGACTTTTCAGGAACTATACTATTAGATGGGAAAAGCATTACTAATTTTTCCAGGGAAGCACTTGCAGAAACAATAGGGATTTGTTTTCAAAAGCCGCCCATTTTTCGTGACACCATAAGAAATAATATTGCTCTAAACGATCCTATTTCAGTAGAAAAGTATATTTCCTTATTATCATTTTATAAAGATTTGGAAGAAATGGGGCGTACATTAGAGTCGGAACTTATTGATACTGGAAGTGTTTCAGGTGGGCAGGCGCAGAAAATTGGTATTATCCGGACAGTATGTAGGGAACGCTCTGTATATATTTTTGATGAACCGACATCAAACCTGGATAGTGTTTCTAAAAAAGAATTTTATGATATGATAGAACACTTAAAACAGAATAGTATTATTATTTTATTTTCGCATGAAGCGGATGCAGAAAAAAGTGCAGACTTTATTATTGAGTTGTAAAGGAGGGAACCGAGTATGTACATGAGAAGTCCAAATGCAAAAGTTTTAGTACGTGAAGAAAGAGTCGTTTTGTGTAACACTAGAAACGGAGGATTTGTAAAAACCTCAGAGGCTTATTTTCAGTATCTTGAAAAATATCTGGAAGAGAACAATGGGGAGTTTACCATTAAGGAAGAAGATACTGTGGTAAAGAAAAATGCCTATAAGTTATTTCAGGAACTGTGCCGGATTCATTTTTACATTTCGGAAGAACAGATGAAAAATGAGATAACCTATCCGTATCAGATTGTATATCTTTCTTTAACCAACAGGTGTAATCTAAGATGTAAACATTGTGTGGCGTCTGCTTGTATAGAAGAAGTAGACCACATGAATACGGAAAACTGGAAAAAGGCAATTAATCAGGTATTAATTTTAAACCCAAAAGAAATCAACTTAACAGGAGGAGAACCGTTAATTCGTTCTGACTTTTGTGAGATACTGGAATATTTAAGAGGAAATTATAAAGGTGCAATTACCTTGTCTACAAATGCGTTGCTGCTGAATGACCGGCTTATGGAAATCATTAAAAAGAATGTTGATGGTGTTTCCGTCAGTCTTGATGGTTTTGATTCCTATAGCTGCACAAAAGTGCGAGGAGAAGGGATTTATGACCGGGTGATTGCCGGGATCAAAAAATTAAAAGAAGCTGGAATGGAAAAAGTATCTGTTTCCATGTTGGAAACAAAATACACCTATGGACATGATCAGGATTTTTATAAATTATGTGAAGAGTTAGATGTAAAACCATTAATCCGAAGATTTGCTCCTTCAGGAAGAGGAGAAGAGAACCAAAGAGAATTGCTTCCACCAATGGAGTACATAGAGAAATTGGAAAAGCAGCATTTAAGATGTTCATTATGTCAGCCGGGTAAAAAGGAGTTAAATATCAGTGAAAACGGAGATGTATATCCTTGTGCTCCACTTAGCAATTTGGAAAATCTTTTTATGGGAAATCTGTTGGAAACACCGATTATAGAAATTATTGAGAACCCGGCATGGAAAGAGGAATTGGAGAAGTTAAGACCTTGGAGAATGGAAAAATGTAAGGACTGTGATGTGAACCTGTTTTGCCATTCTTGTATTAATTTTACTCTGGGAATGCAGAGTGATGAGGAAATCTTCCAGAAGTTTTGTGAAAAACAAAAAGGACATTTAGAAAAATTATTATGGGGGAATTAGTTATGAAGAATAGAAAAAGACTTTTAAAAACAGTAGGGTTATTAACAGCAGCTACAGTGATGACCGTATCTTTCAATGCAGAAAGTGTTCTTGCTTACTCAACAGGGGAAGAGGCTGCTATCGCAGTTTCAGAGGAAGATCCATACGAAAATGTTACGAAAATCAATTTGAAGGATATGTTTAACCAGAACCAGGAGGATTACTACGTTTATTTTTACATGGTTCAGTGTCCGTTTTGTAATCAGGTGAAAGATAAAATACTGAATTTTGCGGCAGAAAATGATAATGTATATTTTGTAGATTATGCTTTAAGAGAAAACCGTCCTTTACAGAAATATAATTGGGCGGCAACGCGATCCAAATATAACAAAAAGATAGGATATGTGGATAGTGATGGAAACAAGGTATTTTTACCAGGCGAATCGGAAGAAAAATATCAAAATATGAAGAATGATTATGGAAAACGTATGCGCTTCAATTTTGTAACCATTACTCCAGAGGATATTCTGGCATTCCCTGGTTCACAGGTAGGGGATATCTATACGGATATTCAGACACCAGAAATTGATTATGCTTCTATTACAAAATACGAAGATATGTTAATTGCAGGAGTTCCGGCTTTATATCGAATTACAAATGGAAAAATTACAGAATTTTATTTTGACTCTGTAGAAATAGAGGAGTTTTTCAATAGCATGGGAAGGTGAGATTATGGATATAAAGGAAATCTTAAACCCTATATGGTTATGGATTTATAAAAACTAAAAATTCTAGGATGGAGGAAGTAACAGCATGACTATACTTGAAACGAAGGAATTGAAAAAATATTATGATTCCGGTGAATATATTACAAAAGCTTTAGATGGGGTTTCTTTAGAGATAGAAGAAGGTGAATTTGTTGCTATTGTTGGTGCTTCGGGGAGTGGAAAATCCACATTATTAAATATGATTGGTGGATTAGACATACCAACTTCTGGGAGTGTTTTAGTAAAAGGCAAAAAAATAGGACAATTAAATGAAGAAGAGCTAACGGTTTTTCGCAGAAGGAACATTGGCTTTGTTTTTCAAAATTATAATTTAATTCCAACATTAAATGTTTATGAAAATATTGTCTTTCCAGTGGAATTAGACGGAAATGATATAGATAAAGATTTTTTGAACAAAATTGTAACAATTTTGGGCATTGATAAAAAATTGGAGAATCTTCCTGGAAATCTATCAGGTGGGCAACAACAGAGGGTTGCAATTGCCAGAGCTTTGATTACAAAACCGGCTATCATCTTGGCTGACGAACCGACAGGAAATCTTGACACACAATCAAGTCTTGAAGTAATGGGCTTATTGAAACAAACAAGTGAGCGATTTTGTCAGACTATTGTGATGATTACGCATAATATGAATTTGGCTCAAATGACGGATAGAATTATTAGAATTCAGGACGGGAAAATTATAGACGCATAATGGGAGGGCATGAGTTGTATTTGACTAGAAATAAAAAGTGTATCTTTAATCTTGCAAAAAAGAATTTTGGAAAAAGTAAAACACGAAATATAATTACTATTTTGGCAATTATACTAACCACTATGCTATTTACTTCTATGTTAACAATTTGTACTGGAACATATCAATCAATACAGACTACTATGCAGATGCAAAAGGGAAGTAAAGCAGACGGAGATATAAGATATTTAACAAAAAATGAGTTTGAGCAGTTGCAGGAAAATAGCAACATAAAAGTTAGTGGTTGTCGAAGACCGATAGGATTTGCAAGTAATACAAAGAATCATAATGTTGAAATTGATTATATGGATCAAATAGAGCAAGAATTAACTTTTAATAGGCCAACGCATGGGAAAGCACCGCAAAAGGCTAATGAGATTGCTACTACAGATAAAGCATTAGAAAGTTTAGGAGTAACACCCAAAGTAGGAGAAAAGGTCAGGATAGAATTTGATTTAAGAGGAGAGCATTATGTTTATGAAATGACCGTTTCAGGATGGTGGGAAGCTAGAAATTCACAAGTTAGTGTATTGATAGTGTCAGAGGAGTTTATGAATAAAAATGAATCTTTGTTTCCCTATACATACGACGAGGACATGGAATATGCTGGAACGTATTTCTCAGAGGTGATTTTTGAATCTAAAAAGAATGTGGAGCAACAAATAAATGAGATCATTGAAGGTTTTAACGAGCAAAAAGGAAAAGATGTTGTATCTGGTGCAGTGAATTCAATTACAAATCCACAATTGGATTTTTCTGTGATTGGCGCAGTGATTATCTTTATAGTTTTATTTATTTTGGCAGGTTACTTGCTTATTAATAACATTTATTCTATTTCGGCTATGCAGGATATAAAAAATTATGGATTACTTAAAACTATTGGTACGACGCAATCTCAGATTGCATTGCTTGTTAAAATCCAGACATTGTGGTTACTTGTGCTGGGAATACCAATTGGTTTAGTTACAGGGTATTTTATTGGTAAATCTATTTTACCGTTTGCAGTGAATACTATTGCAAGTGAATATTTAAGAACAGAAATAGTGATAGCACCAAATCCGCTGATTTTTGTTGTGGCAACGATATTTACGATTGTAACGGTTAAAATAAGTATTGGTAAACCATTACGTACTATATCTAAAATTTCCCCATTGGTAGCTATAAGGGAAACGGGAATAAGAAAAAATAAGAAAAAGAAAAAAACGCATAAATTTAGCATAATTAAAATGGCAAATGATAATTTTAGAAGAAACAAAAAAAGAAGTATTTTTATTGTTATATCTATTGCATTATGTTGTGTGTTTTTTAATTCAGTTTTTATTCTGGCAAATAGTATTAGTATAGAAAAAGGGGTTGGCTTACAAAGCGCTGCGGATATTGAAATTGGAAGTGGTAATCTATTTAATAATTTAAAAGGTTATACACGACATAGTGATGGTTTAGAACCCCAAGTAATAGATAGCATTAAGGCAAACTTTAAAATTAATGAGGAAGGAATTATATATAAAAATACATTAGATGATTTAAACGTTACATTTGATTATAATGCACCAATACAAGATGAAATTGTATCTGAAAATGGAGTGAAGATGGTAGCTACAGAAAGTGGACGTATAATACTGGGAAATAATAATTTTCCAATTTGTAATGTCTATGGAATAGATGAAAATGTCTACCAGAGAATGAATTTGGTAGATTCTATTGCAGGTATAGAGCAGAATAGTATTTTTCAAAAAATGGAACAAGAGAATTTCTTGATAGAAGCATTGCCAGTTTCACGTACTTCAAAGGATACGAGAAAATTTCAATGTAATTTAGGTGATAAAATAAAGGTTTTTGTCGATGGTGAAGAAAAACTTTATACAGTTATTGCATATGCGTATGTTAGTCCGACAGAATATGAGGCTCCTAATATGACGACAGGTATAAATATTGTTGGAGGAGATGCACCGATGTTCTACCTTTCCCAACAATCATTTGTAGATTTATATCAAAACCCAACAATCATGAATTATACATTCAATGTCGATAAAGAAAATATGAAACAAATTTCGTTGGAGATTGAAGCATTCGTTGAAGAGTTTGAAGGAAAAGTTGGATTTAATTCTGCCGAGTTGATAAAACAGGATATGGAAAGTATGAAAAATACAATTTATGCAGTGGGAATTGTTGTTAGCTGTATTATTGGAATTTCAGGTCTTATTAATTTTTTGAATTTAACAATTGCAAATATTTTGAGTCGGAGAAGAGAATTTGCCATAATGGAAAGTGTGGGAATGAGCAAAAAACAGATTAAAGTTTTGATAACGGGAGAAAGCCTGCTATATTCTGTTTATGCAGCTCTTTTAGGCTTAGCATGTTCGTTAGTATCGGGATTTTTATTGATTGGTCCGATTTGTGAAGATACATGGTTTATGCACTTTGATATGGTAATTTGGCCTGCGATTCTCATAGGTGGAGTTATTGTTATACTAACAATATTTTTACCTAAATTATTATATAAGGTATTTAGCAAAGGAAGTATTGTAGAAAAACTTAGAATTGAGGGATAGGATATTTAAGTTTATTAAATATAAAATCACTTGGAAAGGAGGCGAAAGAGTATGAGGATTTTAGAGCAAGTAATACAGGAAGAGACATTCGACATTGAAGTGCAGTATTGCGATCCAGATGAGTGTCTGCACGATTGTATGCATTCAGGAACAAATCACTGTGATGCGGTTGTTACCGGTTGGTGGTAGAAGGAGGCTATTATGAAGGAATTAGAAAAAGTAGTACAGGAAGAAGCTTTTGAAATTGAAGTGCAGTATTGTGATCCAGATGAGTGTCTGCATGATTGTATACACTCAGGAACAAATAATTGTGATGCAATCATCACTGGTTGGAGATAGGAGTTATTATGGAGGAATTAAAAAGAACAGTACAGGAAGAAATGTTTGAAATCGAAGTACAGTACTGTGATCCTGATGATTGTTTACAAGATTGTATGGAGAGTGGATACAATAACTGTACAGCAGTAGTAACTGGTTGGTGGTAAAACTTGCAAATGCAGGCAAAGGCAGTTTAGAAAAAGGCACTAGGTAAGAATAAAATTTTCTGTTATCTAGTGCCTTTTAATGTGAGGGAGAGAAACTATGTATCCACTTCTAGTTGAAAATATGACAGATGAGGAAGGCTATATACAAAATTTAAACATTGAGGTAAATTCCAAAGAAGTTTGCTATTTTATGTGTGGGGAAAAGTTTGGACGGATACTTTTTGAAATCTTTTGCGGATATAAAAAACCGAAAACAGGAGAGATATTTGTATGTAATAAAGACTGGCTTGATTTGGACGAAAATAGTCGTTCTCTTTTAAACAGGCGCTTGTTTGGAATAGCGGCAGAAGAGTTTCCGCTGATTGAATTTATGACGATTGAAGAAAACATTTCTATGCCAAGTCTGTTAGATGGAGATAAATCCAATATAGAGGAATTGGTTAAGGCTTTTGACATAGGGCACTTATTACAAAAATATCCTTCGGATCTTAATCATAGAGAAAAAATGAGATGTATCTGTGCGCGTGCCTTTTCCGGAGGCAGGAAGGTTGTTGTGATATTCGATTTATTCAAAAGAATGCAAGAGCAGAGCAAGGCAGAACTTGCAATACTTACTTATCATGCAGCAAAAAGTTTGGAAATATCTGCTCTTTACATAAGTGAAGATTTAGACGAAAATTATGGCGCTTATGATCTTATATACAAATACCGACCGGAGAAAAAGGAAATTTCTATTATTGATTATCGTGCATGAATGGAGCTGTAGAAATGGAACGTGATAGAGAATGTAGACTGCTGTTAAATGATTTGAACGATATTCTTTCTGAACAATGTTTGGAACAAAGAGTTAGGTGCAGGTATTTGAATGATCCGGTGCAAGAGTTGGCAGAGTGTATCAATCAACTGCTGGATATTTGTGAGAGGGCAGTAACAATGACACTGGATATAGAAAATGATTATCGTACTATGCGGGCGGAACTGCAGAGCAATATCCGAAATCCGCTAAGCTGCATAAAAACAAGTTGTTTTCTAATCAATTCACTTGCAGAAAAGGAAAATATCCAATCTGAAAAGCTCCAGGAGTATCTTCAAATTATAGAAACGGCAGCGGAGGATATAGAGAGTACATTAAAATAACTGATAATTGAAGAAGTGCTGGGCGGGAAGTTTTCGTCCAGTATTTCTTTCTGGAATGAGAAAAGTTGAATTTACAAATCAAGAGGAGGCATACACATGAAGTATGTTTTTCCAGAATATAAAGAGAATGTAGTGTTGGGCAATGGGAAATTACAGTTAAATCCAATGTCCTATCAGGTTATCTACGAAGGAAAGGAGATAGACCTGACACCCAGGGAATTTGAAGTTTTATACCTACTGGCTTTAAAGCCAAACTGGGTAATGCCAAAGACAAATATTTATCATTCTGTATGGGGGATTCATTATCATGATGATCAGATACCATACAGAACAGTAGAATATGTGATATGGAAGATAAGAAAAAAGATGGGATATGATATTATCGAAACGTTGGTCAATGTGGGGTATAGACTGAAGAAGTTATAAGTATATATATATCATGCATACAATTTTGACTTTCCTATAAATGTAATAAAGTAGATGATAATTATAGAATTATAAAAAGTTTAGGAGCTTTAAATCTGTAGTTCAGATTTAAGCTCCTATTTCCGTTTTGAAATTTTTATACAAGTAGGATATAGATAAAAGAATTTCAAAATTAAATATTAAAGTTAAAGGGACTTTTTGAAACCAAATTCCATTTTTATACGTATTGATAAAAAACAGGCAGATGGGATTTGGACAATGGATGAAATTATTTTAATGAGAAAACTAAAGAAGAAAGATGAGAGGGCATTAGGGAAAATCATTGATTTATATAGTGCTTATATTACATGTATTGTCTGGGAATTGCTGCACAAAAAGGGAACTAAGGAAGATATAGAGGAGGTGGTTGCTGATACCTTTATTTCCCTATGGCTAACAGCAGAGCGCATTAATTATAAACAGTATAGCAGTATTAAATCTTATTTGGCTATGATTGCAAGAAACAAGGCAAAAGATTGGTTACGTTCATATCGTGGGGGAATTTTGGAGCTTAATGATGATATTCTTTTGATCGATGGTGATGTAGAAAGATTGATTTTACAAAACTGGTTTAAATGTGGATAGTAAGTATTAGAGGTGAATTCTTATGGGAAAATATATAGAAATTTCAAAGAAACTTAAAGAGGATATATTTAATGGAAAATTCAAAGAAGATGAAAAGCTACCAAGTGCAAGAAAATTAGCACAGAATTATGAGATTAATGTTGCAACAGTTCTTCGAGCTTTACATGTTTTAAGAGAACAGCAAATTATATGCAAAAATAGAACAAGCAGATTTTATGTATGCCATAATATTTCCTGCATTCGTCAAAAATGTGTAAGACAAGAAATACAAAATTTCTTTGATAAAATGAGTTTGCTGGGATATTCTAAGATAGAGGTTCAAAACTTATTAACGAAACAGTTGAAAAAAGAAAGTGTTTTTAAAAGATAAAAGAAATCGTATTACTAATAATATTTTGTATTGTTGGTAATGCGATTTTTTTATAAATAAAAATTTTGTCTGATTTATTACAGATAAAGGCCAGATTATGACAGGTTATATCAAGAAAACTGGAATAAGAATATAAATACTTTATCAGGAGGAGAAAAACAGATAGTCTCTATTCTAAAGTGTTTAGTAAAAGAAGCTGATATGATTATTTTTGATGAACCGACCTCTAATTTAGATATAAAAAGAATAAATGCTTTATTAAGATTAATTGAACGATTGAAAATGGAAAAGAAAATACTATTAATAGTGTCACATGATTCAGAAATAATACAAGCAAGCGATATTATTATTAGACTTGGAAACATTCAGCATTAACAGCAGAAGATAACAGAATAAAATAGTCACGTGAAAATTTTAAAAGTTAAAATACGAATAAAAAAATGGTTCCAAACTATAAAGGAATGGAGCCATTTTTATTTTATTGCTATATTCCGTTATTATAGGTATTTGTTTGATTCCTAACTTTCTATGAGCCGGGCATAACAGGTTGCCATGAAAAGGGAAGCTGGATTTATATTTGGTAGTATTTCTTATATCCTATGTAATTGTCACCCACTTCTAGAGTACCGAACAGCATGAAATCTAAGACCGGAATATTTACACGCTGAGGACAATGGAAGCTGCCATTGTCTAGAACCTTATGGCATAGGATAAATTTATTATCTTCCCAGAGTAAAGCGTTAATCTGTAAATGTTTAGTTGAATAATCCGGGGTGAAATCCATCACCTGTCCGATGCTTGGAAATCATCATTACGTTTTGCAGGAAATCACGATTCCGTCAAAAAGGAAATCATTTTATTACTAAATCCTTATAATGAAGATATGCACCCTATGGTGTAAATTCATTACAAGGAGGTCACGATTATGACCAAATA
>OGCN01004017.1_pt1 | contig 13279 bp, 10 predicted proteins | sample 1570181 | NCBI WGS metagenome assembly OGCN01 (sample SAMEA4370584, study PRJEB24528) | human gut metagenome | reverse complement strand
ATCGCGAAAAAGTTCCTGCCAGAGCTTCCGAGCCGCTCCCTGGAGGCCCTCTGCCTTCACTATGGCATCGGTCAGGAGAAGAAGCACCGGGCCTATGAGGATGCGGTTTCGGCCTACCGCCTGTACGAGTGTCTGGGCCGGGAATTCCAGAGTGTGAGCCCCGCAGCCTTTGACCCGAAGCCCCTGTTTTATCAGGTAAAGAAGGAAAGCCCCATCACGATTTCACAAAAACGGTACTTGAATGATTTGATAAAATATCATAGAATAGAAACGGACGCTGTCCCTGAGAAACTGACCAAAAGCGAGGCGTCCCGGATGATCGATAACATTATTTCCCGGTACGGAAAAATCAAGAGGTGAAAACTATGATGAATTTTAACAATAAAAAAACACAGAAAACCATTGCAGCAGTGATCTGCGTTCTTCTGGTGATCGCTATGATTCTGCCCATGGTTTTGAGTTATCTGGAGTAAGTCGGCAAGAGGAGTGACTGAATGAAAAAAAGTAAGAAAGCAGGCCTGATCCTGACCGTCGGCGCGGCTCTTTTTCTGGCAGCAGGAGCCCCGGCCCTGGCGGATGAGACAGACACCATCAGCAAGAATGTCTACATCGGAGGCGTGAACGTTTCCGGGATGACGGAGGAGCAGGCGACAAAAGCAGTAGAAGAGAAGCTGGGAAAAGGAACCGGCGGAAATTATACCGTAAAAATCGGAGATGAGACCACCACTGCCACGGCGGAGAATTTCGGTATGGAGTGGACCAACCGCGAGGTGGTTCATGAGGCCATGGAAGTAGCCAAGGGCGGCAACCTCATCAAACAGTACAAAGACAAAAAAGATCTGCAGGTGGAACCGAAAAACTTTGAAGTGGCCTACGCTCCCAACGAGCAGGCTGTGAAAACCTATGTGGAGAAGCTTGCGGAAGAATATAACAGAGATGCAGAGGAAGGCGATATCACCTTTGCCAACGGTTATCCGGAAGTGACCGGCGGAGAGACCGGCATCGCCGTCAACGTGGACCAGTCGGTTTCCTCCATCATGAAAGCGCTGGAGGGCGACGGTACGGAGCTCACAGTCGTGGCGGAGGTTCAGAAGCCTTCGGTGACAAAAGAAGAACTGAGCCAGGTAAAAGATGTGCTGGGAACGGCCACCACCTACTATGGTTCTTCCTATGAGAGAAATACAAACGTGGAAGTGGGAGCATCCAAGATCAACGGCACTCTCATTATGCCGGGAGAGACTTTCTCCGTGACGGCGGCGGTAACGCCTTTCAATGCGGACAACGGTTATTATCCGGCGCCCTCCTACGAGAGCGGCCAGGTGGTGGACACCTACGGCGGCGGTATCTGTCAGGTTTCCACGACCCTCTATAACGCGGTGCTGAAAGCGGAACTCCAGGTGGATGAGCGTCACAACCATACGATGCTGGTTTCCTATGTGGACCCTTCCAAGGACGCAGCCATCGCGGAAGGTCTGATGGATTTCATTTTTACCAATAATACCGATGCGCCGATCTATATTTACGGCGTGGGGTATCAGGGAACGCTGAACTTCACGATTTACGGTCATGAAACGAGAGATCCGAACCGTTCCATTTCTTTCAGAAGTGAGACTTTAAGCCAGACCGATGCCAGCACAAACGTCAAGCTGGTGGCAAAGTCTGACCAGAACATCGGTTATCTTAATCAGACCCAGAGCGCGCATCAGGGACTGGAAGCGGTACTCTGGAAGGATATCGTCAATGCGGACGGCACCACCGATACGGTTCAGGTCAATTCCAGCAGCTATCAGGCGTCACCGGCCATCTACGAGGTAGGTATTGTTTCACCCAATACCCAGGCTTCAGCGGCGATCCAGACTGCCATCGCCAACAACGATCTGGCGACGGTTCAGGCAATCATCAACGGAAGCTACGGTTCCACGAGCACAGCTCAGACAGAAGCGCCTGAGACCAGCGCTCCCGAAACGAATGCACCGACAACCGATACGCCGGAAACCAGCGCGCCTGAGACGAATGCTCCCGAAACGGACGCACCGACAACGGACGCACCGACAACGGACGCACCTGTCCAGGATCCGTCAGGAGACATGGATGATAATATACCTGCGGATTCAGGCGAAGTAACGGTTATCGGGTAAACATAAGGGCGCCGTATGACAGCGAAAGCGTACGGTGCCCTTTCTGTATATAAAGGAGGATGAAGATTTGCATACCATGGTGACAGACGGCAGTTCCCGTCTCAAACCGGGCATGGAACTGGTGCTGACCAGATGGATTGCCCTTTCGGGAACGGCGAAGCTGGCCGAAGAGAAGGAAGCGGAGCTTCTGAAACGCTTTCCGGAGACTTTGGTGCGGGAAGCCCGGCATTTTTCCGAGCTGGAAAACACGGAAGAGACGCTGAAGCTTGCCAAAGAGGTGGGAACAGATCCGAAGACCGGCGAGGATGAGAATGAATATTACCCCCTGGGGGAGGGCGGCATCTTAAAAGCCCTCTGGGAGATCGCGGACCGCGCAGGCCTGGGCTTAAGCGCGGAGCTTCGCAAACTTCCGATCCGCCAGGAAACCATAGAGATCACGGAACTTTTTGACATTGATCCCTACCGGATGGACTCGAAAGGAGCCGTACTCATCGGCACCTTCCACGGCATGGAGCTCACGGAAAGACTGAACCGGGCCGGAATCCCGGCGGCAGTGATCGGAAGAGTCAGCAAAGGGCCGGAGCGGATCCTCTACAATCAGGAAATCAAACGATACATCGAAAAATCAGTAAAAAAGGAGAAAGAAGCATGAGAGAAGCAATTTTAACATTTCTGGAAAAAAACAGCCGGATCGATCTTCAGGAATTGGCAGTGATCCTGGGCACCGACGAGGCTACTGTGGCCAATGAGATCGCAAAAATGGAGCAGGAGCACATCATCTGCGGCTATCATACCCTGATCGACTGGGACAAAACCTCAGCAGACAAGGTGACGGCTCTTATCGAGGTGCGGGTGACTCCCCAGAGAGGCCAGGGCTTTGATTCCATCGCGGAGCGGATCTACAATTATCCGGAAGTCCGTTCCGTCTATCTGATCTCCGGCGCTTACGACCTGATGGTGATCCTCGAAGGAAAAACCCTGAAAGAGGTTTCCGGCTTCGTGTCAGACAAGCTTTCCACGCTGGATTCTGTCTTAAGCACAGCGACTCACTTTATTCTGAAAAAATACAAAGACCACGGAACGATCTTTGAGAGAAAAACAAGAGATGAAAGGATGCCTGTGACCTTATGAGAGACCCTCTGACAAAAAAAGTGGTGGATATCGCACCCTCCGGAATCCGGAAATTTTTTGATATTGTAAGCGAGATGGATAACGTGATCTCCCTCGGTGTGGGCGAACCGGACTTTGACACGCCCTGGCACATCCGTGACGAGGGTATCTACAGCCTGGAAAAAGGCCGGACCTTCTACACCTCCAATGCGGGCTTAAAGGAGCTCCGGGAGGAGATCTGCAAATACCTCAAACGGCGTTTTGCGCTGGATTATGACCCGATTACCGAGACACTGATTACGGTGGGCGGCAGTGAGGCCATCGACCTTGCGATGCGCGTCATGCTGGATCCCGGCGATGAGGTGCTGATCCCGGAGCCCTGTTATGTTTCCTATGTTCCCTGCTGTATTCTGGCTGGCGGAAAGCCCCATGTCATTGAGCTTCAGGCGAAAAATGAGTTCCGTCTGACGAAAGAAGAGCTCCTGGAACATATCACGGAAAAGACGAAGATTCTCGTCCTTCCTTTCCCGAACAACCCCACTGGCGCCATCATGAGCCGGGAGGATCTTAAGGCTATCGCGGAAGTGGTGGAGGAAAAAGACCTCTTTGTGCTCTCTGATGAGATTTACGCAGAGCTCACCTACGGCGGAAACCATGTTTCCTTCGCTTCCCTGCCGGGCATGAAGGAGCGGACCATCACGATCAACGGTTTTTCCAAGTCCCATGCCATGACAGGCTGGCGTCTGGGCTATGCCTGCGGACCGGCACCCATCATCAAGCAGATGACAAAAGTTCATCAGTTTGCGATCATGTGCGCTCCCACCAACAGCCAGTATGCGGCTGTGGAGGCTCTCCGGAACGGCGATGCCGATGTGGAAGAGATGCGTCAGGCTTACAATGGCCGCCGCCGCTATCTCCTTCATGCCTTTGAGGAGATGGGTCTGCCCTGCTTTGAGCCGAAGGGCGCGTTCTATGTGTTCCCCTCCATCCAGAAATTCGGCCTCTCCTCAGATGAGTTTGCCGAGCGGCTTCTTAGGGAAGAACGGCTGGCTGTGGTGCCCGGAACGGCTTTTGGAGAGTGTGGAGAAGGATTTTTAAGGATTTCCTACGCCTATTCTCTGGAGGACCTCAAGAAGGCTCTGGAGCGCCTGAAACACTTCATCAGGAAACTGGAGGCGGAAAAATAAAATGGCAAACTTAAATATTGTACTTCTGGAGCCGGAAATTCCCTCCAATACGGGAAATATCGGCCGTACCTGCGTGGCCACGGGCACGAGACTTCACCTCATCGAACCCCTGGGCTTTCGCCTCACTGAGAAGAACCTCCGGCGGGCCGGCATGGACTACTGGAAGGACCTCGATGTGACCACCTACATCAACTATGAGGATTTCCTGGAGAAAAACCCCGGAGCCAAGATCTATATGGCCACCACGAAAGGCCCCCAGGTCTACACCGACGTCTCCTACGAGCCGGACTGCTATATCATGTTCGGAAAAGAGAGCGCCGGCATCCCGGAGGAAATCCTCCTGGAAAATCAGGAGCGGGCCGTGCGGATCCCCATGATCGGCGACATCCGCTCCCTGAACCTGGCCAACTCCGTGGCCATCGTCCTCTACGAGGCCCTCAGGCAGAATAATTTCGACCACATGCGCCTGGACGGGCATTTGACGAAATACGACTGGAAATAAAAAAAAGGCAGAAAACAGACGGTTAAAAATCTGTTTTCTGCCGTTTTTTATTTTCCTGCGCTCTGCAGTGTGAAGGTAAACTCAGTGCCTACTCCTTCGGTGCTCACAACGTTGATATTTTCGCCGTGGGCCTGGATGATCTCTTTTACGATGGCAAGGCCGAGGCCTGTGCCTTTCTTGTCTTTTCCGCGGGAGAGGTCCGTCTTATAGAAACGTTCCCAGATCTTCGGGAGGGAGTCCTGGGGGATTCCAAGGCCGGTGTCCTTGACAGAGACGAAGATTTTTTCTCGTTTCTGCAGGGTCTCAATGTAGATCACGGAATCGTCTCTGCTGAATTTCACCGCGTTGTCGATGAGGTTATAGAGCACTTGCTGGATTTTTTCCATATCCGCGTGGACCGGAAGGCTCGCCTCGTCGAAAAGCAGGGAAAAACGGATGCCGCGTTCATTGCAGCGGCCCTCGAAAGTTTCCAGCGTCCTGCGGATGACTTCGTTGATGTCAAAATCGCTCATCTCCATGAGATAGCCGTTATCGTCGAAGGTGTTCAGAGTCAGAAGACCTTTCGTGAGTTTTTCCAGGCGTTCCGTCTCCGAGAGGACGATATGGAGGTACCGATCCTGGATTTCCACAGGAATCGTTCCGTCGAGAATCGCCTCCACATAGCCTTTGATGGAGGTCAGGGGCGAGCGGAAATCGTGGGAAATGTTGGAGATAAATTTTCTCTGGGATTCTCCACCCTTTCCGGCCCGGCCGGCCAGATACTGGAGGCTGGCTCCGATGTATTCGAGCTCGTCAGTGGGCTCTTTGATGAAGGTATAATCGAGGTTTCCGGCGGCATATTTTCCGGCAGCGTAGATGAGCCGGTCTAAGGGGCGGCTGATGAGACGCCAGAAGCCGAAGACCGGAATCAGGGAGAGGCCTAAAATCACCAGAAGCGTGAAATAGGAAATATTCAGGACGGAATTGCACTCCCGCTCGATCTTCGAGAGATAGCAGTGAATGACGATGTAGCCTTTCACGGCATCGCCGGAGGTGACGGGGCTGACCACACTCAAAACGTCTTTGGAATAATAGTCGAAAAAGGTCCCAATCTGATAGTAGCTCCCCGTAAATTCTCCGGGATCCATCTCCGGAAGTTTCTCCGGGTCCTCGCTCTCCTCAAAAGGAAGAGAGGTGTTGATGAGGATATTTCCGCTGGTGTCCATGAGCCAGATGGTGGAATTCTGATAAGCTGCCGCGGCGGAAAGGAAGTTGTAGAGATCCTTCCGGGAGCTTGAGGATTTCGTGTAGGACTGGATCAGGGAGGCGGAGGCGATGCGGCTGGCATCCTGATAAAGGCTGTCCGCCACCTTTTTTGTCTCATATTTTCTCGTGAGAGACATCGTAAAGGTGGAGACAGCGATGAAGCTTAAGAGGGCAAACAGGCCGTAAAGGACTGCAAATTTCACGCGGAGGCGTTTTTTCATGGATGTTTCACCTCAAATTTGTAGCCGATGCCCCAGACAGTGGAGATGGCCCAGTCCTCGTGGTCTTTGATTTTTTCACGGAGGCGCTTGATGTGAACGTCCACCGTCCGGGTATCGCCCATGTATTCATAGCCCCAGATGTGATCCAGCAGCTGCTCCCGGGTGAAAACCTGATTGGGAGAGGCTGCGAGGAAATAGAGAAGCTCTAGCTCCTTTGGAGGCATATCCACGGTCTTGCCGCGGTAGATTACGGAATAGTTGGTCTGGTTGACGATGAGATCCGGGTACTCCACGATCTTTCCTTTCGGTTTGTCCGCGCCGTTTTTGTCCGGCTGGAAACGGCGGAGCACCGCCTTGACCCGGGCTACCAGCTCCTTGGAATCAAAGGGTTTGATCATATAATCGTCCGCACCCAGCTCCAGTCCCAGGACCTTGTCGAAAATCTCGCCCTTGGCGGAAAGCATGATGATGGGGACGTTGGAGCGCTGGCGGATTTCCCGACAGACCTGGTAGCCGTCCATGCCGGGAAGCATCAGGTCGAGAAGGATCAGGTTCGGGGCGAAGGAGTCGAAGCTCCGAAGAGCCGCCTCGCCGTCGCCAACGATCCGGGTGTCGAAACATTCTTTGGTGAGATAGAGGGAGATGAGCTCTGCGATATTGCTGTCATCGTCCACAATCATGATTTTCTGTTTTGCTGCCATTTTCCTGCACCTCGCTTTACTTCTTGAAGGTTACGATGGTAACGCCTGCGTCTCCCTCGCCAAACTCGCCCAGATGGTACTCATCCACGATCTTGCAGCGGCGGAGATAGTTGTGTACGGCTTTCCGGAGGGCACCGGTGCCTTTTCCGTGAACGATCCGCACGGAGGGAAGGTGGGCAATGTAGGCGTCGTCCAGATACTTATCCAGCTCGGAAATCGCCTCGTCGGAGGTTTTTCCCAGAAGGTTCAGCTCGATGCCGACGGAAGAAGACTTTGCCATCTTGATTTTTCCGCTTCCTGTGCGGTTGAAGTTGGGAGCGGTGATCACAGGCTCGTCGATGGGCTCGATATCCCGCAGGTTGACCTGGGAGCGGAGGATACCCATCTGTACGAAAAGGTTTCCTTTGGCATCCGGCAGGGTGCTGACGGTTCCCTTGAGATTCAGGCTTAAGACCTTCACACTGTCACCCACGCGGAGCGCTTTGGGATCGACGGCCTTTTTGACTTTGGCTGGGGTTTTTTTCGCCATATTTTTCTCGGCGGCGTTCATTTTTTCACGGAGACGGGTACGCTCGCGTTCCATATCGCTGATGGAGACGCCGGCGGCCTTGCCGTATTTGTTGAAATTCTTGATCGTCTCGTCTGCGTATTCCTTGGCTTCCCGGAGGATGGTGTGGGCCTTCTCGTTGGCCTCGGCCAGAATCCGCTCTTTGGCGGAATCGAGGCGCTCCTGTTTCTTCTCCAGCTGAGCCTTGAGTGAAGCGGCCTCTGCCTTGTAGCGGGCCAGCTCTTCCTGCTCTTTTTCGATGGTGATGCGGCTGTGCTCCAGGTCGCTTAAGAGATCCTCGAAGCTCTCATCCTGCTCGCTGATACGGCTCCTGGCGTCCTCGATGATGTGTTCCGGAAGGCCGAGCTTGCCGGAAATCGCGAAGGCGTTACTTTTTCCGGGAACGCCGATCAGGAGGCGGTAGGTGGGACGAAGGGTCTCCACGCTGAACTCGCAGCAGCCGTTTTCCACACCGGGAGTCGTGAGGGCGAAGACCTTCAGCTCGCTGTAATGGGTCGTGGCCATCGTGCAGGTGCCGCGGCTGTGAAGCTCGTTCAAGATGGCGATGGCGAGGGCTGCTCCCTCTGTCGGGTCCGTACCTGCACCCAGCTCATCGAAGAGCACGAGGGAACGGTCGGTTGCCTCTTTTAAAATAGAAACCGTATGGGTCATATGGGAAGAGAAGGTACTCAAGGACTGCTCGATGCTCTGCTCGTCTCCGATATCGGCGAAAACTTCGTCGAAAACGGAAAGCTCCGAGTGGTCGAAGGCCGGAATGTGAAGACCTGCCTGGCCCATCAGGGTGAAAAGGCCGACAGTTTTCAGGGAAACGGTCTTACCTCCGGTGTTCGGTCCGGTGATGACCAGAAGGCGGAAATCCTTTCCGAGCCAGATATCGATGGGAACCACGCTTTTCTTGTCCAGCAGGGGATGGCGGCCTTTTTTGATGTTGATGTGGCCTTTTTCATTGAAGATCGGCTCGGTTCCGTTGTAGGATTTGCTGAGCATGGCCCGGGCAAAAATGAAATCCAGCTGGGTCAGGATCCGGAAGTTATCGGCGATGTTTTCATTTTCCGCAGCGGCCATATTGCTGAGTTCGGCAAGAACCGCCTCGATGGCTTTCTGCTCCTGAAGCTCCAGTTCGCGAAGCTCATTATTGAGTTTTACGATGGCCATGGGCTCGATGAAAAGGGTGGAACCTGTGGAAGACTGGTCGTGGATCATGCCGGGAACCTGTCCCTTGTACTCCGATTTGACAGGAACGCAGTAGCGGCCGTTTCTCATCGTGATTACGGCGTCTTGAAGGTAAGTTCTGGAAGAGCCGTTCACCAGGGAAGCCAGCTGGGTGTGAACCCGGTCGTTGGTCTGGCGGATGGAGCGGCGGATCTTGGCGAGAGCCGGGCTTGCGTCGTCGGCGATCTCATCCTCGGAAAGGATACAGCGGTAGATCTCGTTGTAGAGGTTCGCAAGGGGCTGGAGGCCGTCAAACATATCGTCCAGGGAGTCTTTTTCCCGGTCGGAATTTTCCAGCCGGCCAAAGGATTTTACCCGGGAGGTAGTCTCGAGAAGCTTGGCGATCCGAAGGAGTTCCAGGGCGCTTAGGGAACCGCCGATCTCCAGGCGTTTCAGGGAACCGCGGACGTCCTGAACGCCGGAAAAGGAGATGCTTCCTCTCTGATAAATCCGGCTTAAGGCATCAGAGGTCTGCTTCTGGGCAGCCTCGATCTCGGCAAGGTTGGAAGAGGGCTTTAAGTTCCGGCAGAGCTCTTTTCCGATGGAAGAACCTGCCAGCTCCGTGAGCCGTTCGATGATTTTTGTATATTCCAGTGTGCGTAATGCTTTTTCGTTCATGATAAATCTCCGTTCTTAAAGATACAGCGATCCAGGATTCGCTGCAGGCACGCCCGGAACAGTGGGCGGGGTGCGTTATTCTTTGCCCCTCCATTCTATCCTATATTCCACGGATTGCAAAGAAGAAATTCATAAAATGTTCATATCTTTCTGATAAACTATTTTCCAAAACTGCGCTAACTTTTGACGAAGGAGTTGTAAGGATGTCAGAAGACGAAAAGAAAAAAGATTCTTTTATTCAGGAACAGATCAGAAAAAAGCCTTTTTACCGGAGAAAAAGTTTCCGGCGGACGGTGCGCGGCGTGGCGGTCACCGTGATTTTCGGCGTTTCCGCCGGCGGAACTTTTGCGTTTCTTCAGCCTTTTGCATTGCATTATATGAAGGAAAAGGATAAAATGGTCGTTGTGGGCGGCGAGACAGAGAGCGAAACCGCCGCGACGGAGCGGGAAACGGCAGCGCCTCTTGAGGAGGCGGCGGCCCAGAAACCGGATCTGAATGATTATGAGCAATTTTATACGGAGATGGCGGAGATCGCCGACGAGACGAAGCGCTCCATCGTCACTGTCACCGGCGTCACCAGCGAGCTGGATCTTTTTAACGATGTCAGCGAGAGCCACAGCAGCACGGCGGGCGTTATCATAAGCAAGACGGAAGGGACGCTTCTGATTCTCACGGAGAAAAATACCATTTCTGACGCGGACAGCATCAAAGTGACTTTTGAGGACGGCTCTATTGCGGACGGTTGGCTCCAGGCTTCAGATGAGATCTCGGATCTGGCTGTGGTAAAGGTTTTTTCGAGAGAGCTTGGCGAGACGACGGCGGCCTATGTGGAGGCGGCGGAGTTTGCGGATTCCGGCGAGACGAAGATCGGCGATCCTATCATTGCCCTGAGCGCGGGCTATGTCTCCTTTGGCATGGTGACGGCCCAGCCCTATCTCTATCTCTGCGACGGCAGCTATCAGCGGATCAATACGGATATCATCGGAAAAAACGAGAACGGCGGTATCCTCATGAACCTTGACGGACAGGTCGTGGGCATTCTGGGACCGGATACAAAAAATGCCGATTCTTCCACCTTAAATGGCGTGGGAATCTCCGAGATCGGCGGTCTGGTCAATGCGCTGGCGAGCCGGACGAGCCTGCCTTATTTTGGCATCCTCGGGAAAGACGTGACGGATGCGCTCTCGAAGGAGCTAAATATGCCGAAGGGCGTCATCGTCATGCAGGTGGAGGAAGGTTCCCCTGCCATGGAAAACGGCATTCAGGCCACCGATGTGATTACGTCCCTTGACGGCAGCGAGGTGGAATCCATGCAGGACTATATGGCCATCCTACGGGACAGGAAGCCGGGAGACACCATTTCCGTGAGCCTTTGGCGGAAAGGGAAGAGCGAGTACAAAGAGACAAAGGTAAATATTACACTGGCAAAACGTTGAATATAGAAAGACGAGGAAAAAGAATGAAGTATATTGAAACATTGAGGGAAGGCGAGAAGCTGGGAGATATTTATCTCTGCAAATCCAGACAGTCAGCCCTGACCAAGAGCGGAAAATCCTACGAAAACGTGATCCTGCAGGATAAGACGGGCACGCTGGACGCCAAGATCTGGGATCCGGGTTCACCGGGAATCGGCGATTTTGACGCTCTGGACTATGTCTATGTGGTGGGCGATGTGACGAGCTTCCAGGGTTCCCTGCAGCTTTCCATCAAACGCGCCACCCGGGCGGAGGAGGGAGAGTACGATCCGGCGGATTATCTTCCCATGAGCCGCAAGAACATCGACGAGATGTACGAAGAGCTCCTGAAATATATGAGAAAAGTCAAAAATCCGTATCTTCTGAAGCTGGCGGAGAGCTTTTTCGTGGAAAATGAGGCCTTCATCCGTCTTTTCAAAAAACATTCCGCGGCAAAAAGCGTTCACCACGGCTTTGTAGGCGGCCTTCTGGAGCACACCTTAAGCGTGGTAAAACTCTGCGATTTCTATGCGGACCAATATGATTTCCTGAACAGAGACCTCCTCATCACGGCGGCCATGTTTCATGACATTGGAAAAACCAAGGAACTTTCCGCCTTTCCGGCCAACGATTACACCGACGACGGCCAGCTTCTGGGCCATATCGTGATCGGTGTGGAGCTTGTGGGCCTGGGGATTCGTCGGATTCCGGATTTCCCGAAACGTCTGGCCAGCGAGCTCAAGCACTGCATCGTGACTCATCACGGCGAGCTGGAATACGGTTCCCCGAAGAAACCGGCTCTCGCAGAGGCAGCAGCCCTGAACTTTGCGGACAACACGGACGCGCGGATAGAGACCTTCCGCGAGATTCTGACGGGCTCCGCTACTACCGACGAGTGGCTGGGCTATAACCGCTTTGTAGACTCCAACGTGAGGAGGACCACAGAATTTTGAAAAAAGATGATCTGATCGAAGTTACCATAGAAGATCTCAGCGAAGAAGGCACAGGCATCGGAAAATTTGAAGGAATGACCTTCTTTATCAAGGACGCGGTCATCGGCGACCGGGTTCGGGCCAAGATCATGAAACTGAAAAAGACCTACGGTTTCGCCCGTCTCATGGAGGTGTTTACCCCCTCCCCTGACCGGGTGGAGCCCCTCTGCCCGGTGGCCCGCCAGTGCGGCGGCTGCCAGATCCAGGCCATGAGCTACGAGGCCCAGCTGGCCTTCAAGACCAGAAAAGTCGAGAGCAACCTCAAACGGATCGGCAAATTTGAGGAGATCCCCATGGAGTCCATCATCGGCATGGAGGATCCTTTTCATTATCGGAACAAGGCCCAGTTCCCCTTTGGAAAAAACCGGGACGGGAAAATCATCACCGGCTTTTACGCCGGTCGGACCCACAGCATCATCGAGAATACGAGCTGCCATCTGGGAAAAGAAGTCAACGAGGAGATTCTGGAAAAAATCCTTGCCTGGATGAACGCTTTCCATGTGGAACCCTACAATGAAGCCACCGGAAAAGGCCTCATGCGCCACAGCCTGATCCGCTGCGGTTTCCGTACCGGGGAGATCATGGTCTGTCTCGTCATCAACGGCCGAAAAATCCCGGGAGAGGAGGCTCTTGTGGATTCTCTGAAAATCATTCCGGGCATGACCAGCATTTCCCTCAATGTAAATAAGGAAAAGACAAACGTGATCCTCGGAAGAGAAGTCATCAATCTCTGGGGCCGCCCTTACATCGAGGACTATATCGGAGAGGTCAAATACCAGATCTCCCCGTTATCCTTTTTCCAGGTGAACCCGGTCCAGACCGAGCGTCTTTACGGAAAAGCCCTGGAATACGCCGGCCTTACCGGCGAGGAGACGGTCTGGGACCTCTACTGCGGTATCGGCACGATCTCCCTCTTCCTGGCCCGGAAAGCCAGAAAAGTCTACGGCGTGGAGATCATCCCCGACGCCATCGAAGACGCCCGTCGAAATGCCTCCTTAAACGGCTTTACCAACACCGAGTTCTACGTCGGCAAAGCCGAAGAAGTCCTCCCTGAAAAATACGAAAAAGAAGGCGTCCGCGCCGATGTCATCGTCGTCGACCCACCCCGCAAAGGCTGCGACGAAACCCTCCTCTCTACCATGGTCAAAATGCAGCCAGAGAGGATCGTTTACGTCAGCTGCGACAGCGCGACGCTGGCGAGGGATCTGAGGTATTTGTGCGATAACGGGTATGAACTCAAGAGAGTCTGCCCAGCGGATATGTTTCCACAGACGGTGCATGTGGAGACGGTAGTTCTTTTGTCCCACAAAAAAGCCGACAGTTATATCCAC
>OGCN01004012.1_pt1 | contig 13297 bp, 14 predicted proteins | sample 1570181 | NCBI WGS metagenome assembly OGCN01 (sample SAMEA4370584, study PRJEB24528) | human gut metagenome | reverse complement strand
ACGTCTGTACAATGGACGCCGACGGCAGCGGAAACAAGCGACTGACGGAAAAGTCGGAACAAAAGACAAAAGAGGAACAGCATACAGCCAGTAGATTGCTGCCGGTCCGTATGCTGTCCAGTATTCTATGGGAGGGATGTTTTTTGAAGGCTGGATGAAGCGGGCAGGCGGCAAACTGCGCTCCCTCCAGAAAAAATCAATCCGTTTTTTCGACCACTTGCCAATATCCGTCCTTGTCCGGTCCGACGCGCTTCGTCACTTTGTCGGCATTCAGCCAGGCTATCTGCTTTCCTACAACATTGTTCGGCAAAAGCTGCTGCACTTGGTGTGTTGTCCTTAAAAAGCATAGTGAATGATTTTCTCCCTACTTTTTATTTCTTCTTCTTTTTTGTCGATTTCTCCTTACTTCTTGAGTTTTCATACTTCTTCTCTCCATTGTTGTAAATGATATCCAAAAGTTCGTTTGCAAGTTTGATGTCTGTAATTTTTATAATACTATCATCTTCTATTGGATAGCCAAGAATATTGACGCTACCGTACCAAATAGTAGATTTGTCTATGGCACATGAGCATAACGATAATTTGGGTACGATCTTTATGGATAATCCCTGGCTTTTGAGAAAATCTCAAAACTATCAATACTTCTCAAAACAATCTAAACAAGTAAGTGTGTTTGTTTTTGTTGTGTATTTCGTAATTTTATTACGATAATATGGATTATAATTTATTATATGGAATTTTATTCTTACCTTTGTGCTATATAACAGATAAATTTAACAATTATGATAGCAGAGTTCAGCATTGAGAATTTTTTCTCTATCAAATCGGCTCAGAAAATCAGTTTTGAGCCATCAGTAGATACTTTTATGTCTGATGAGTATTCGTATGAAGTTAAAGAGGGGGTAAGATTGCTGAAAGTGGGCATTATCTATGGTGCCAATGCTTCCGGCAAAACAAATATATTAAATGCCATCGAATTCTTCAAGATGCTGGTTTTAAGAATGCCTAAAGACCGGAATGAGAAAACCGGAGTAGTTCCTTTCATGCTGGATGACATTTCGAGGAATGAAATTACGAAGATGTCTATGGTTTTTTATATCAATCAATCGAAGTATATCCTTAGTTTTGAGTTGGATGCCAAGCATATTTATTCCGAGACATTGATCGTTTATGATTCCATTCGTCCTACCAGATTGTATAATCGAAGTTATGATGCCGCAACAGATTCCACAACCATCGACTTTGGCGTAAATCTGAAAATGACAAAGAAAAGCCAAGATGTGATTTCAGGCAATACTATCAATAATTGCAGTGTGCTTGCCGCATTTGGTAAAAGCAATGTGGAACGTACCAAGCTGAATGATGTGTACGATTACTTTGCCAAACAGGTAAAAGATGTACTGGCTCCCAGCATGCTGCTTTCGGGATATGTCAAATCACGATTAGATAAAGACGAGACAGGAGATTTGAAGAAATTCATTTTAAAATTCCTAAAAGCGTCCGATTTCAACATAGAAGACGTGGCATTACACGAAGAGGAAGAACTGATTACTCCTGAATTGGAACAATTAATTCAGAATGCTCCTATTGATAAGGACGCAAAGGCAGAAATGCTAAGAAAGGGTAAAATCACAAATACGGAACTGACCTTCAAGCATAAGGCTGGCGATAAAGTATATGATTTGTCGGAAGAATACGAATCCAATGGCACCATGAGGTTCTTGGGAATGGCGGTGATACTGAATTTCCTGTTAAAGACCAATCGGTTTGTGTCTATAGATGAAGTGGAAACAAGTATTCATTATGAGTTATTAGCTTATTTCATAAAAGTATTTTTGGCAAACAGCAATGGAACGTCCCAGATGCTCTTGACAACCCATGACATTAATCTTCTCAACGAGGATTTCATTCGCCGTGATACGATATGGTTCACTGACAAAGACGAATTCGGCGAAACTAAAATTGTGCGCCTATCTTCTTTGGGACTTCATAAGAATCTTTCCCCATATAATGCCTACAAGCAGGGAAAATTAGTAAAGTTACCGTTCTTGGGTAGCCAGTATATAAACCTAAATGACTAATGGTATGGGGCGAACAGTGACAAAAAGTATCGCTATCATAGGCGAGGGAGAAACGGAATGGTTCTATTTCGACTCTTTGAGGATTGCGTGTCGCTATCCTTTCAAGGTTGCGCCTGATTTTCCGCAGCACAGCGACATCAATCATATTCTGAAACTGGTAGAGTCCTATCTAAACAAGCAGTATGATTATATCGTCTGCTTGTTTGATATGGATAGGCTGTTTCAGTTTCCATCTGAAATGCAGTTGTATCAACGGGCAAAGAAAAAATATGGTGCAAAGAAGTATGCCGAAAGGGTAATGTTTGTAGAAACGAATCCATGTACGGAATTTTGGTTTTTGCTCCACTTTTTGCCTAATATGGTTTGTAGGCGATATGATAGTTACGAACAGCTACTTCCTGAATTGCAGAAATATATGCCGGGCTATGAAAAGACAAAACGATATTTCATACGCACCAACCTCTATAAATACCTGACAGAGAATGGATACTTGGAACGGGCGATGTCAAATTCCGAAAAGTTGTGTCAGCTCTGTAAGGAATCGCCAGAGGATTTGAAGGCGTACTCTGAGATTCATAAGGTTATAAAACTACTAAATGGTGAATTATAGTATGGACAAAATTTATTTATATAAAACTGCTGTAAAGTCTGTTTCATATGATGAAACTCATTGGTATATAAACGGTGAACCGCAACCTCAAAAGGATGGCGATGGAATCGCTGAATTTAAGTCAAACGCGAGTGCCGAGTCTTTCCGTATAATAGCGAATGATATTGTTCGTTACACAAGCCACTTTAAAAATGTCGCCGTCTTAACGGCAGCAGGGACATCTATGGAAAATGGGGAGAATGGAGGAAAAACAAGGACAGAACTATGGGATAGCTATAAGGAGGAAATAGAAGCGATAGGAAATGCCCTTATGGCAACAGAAGGGTGCTTAAAAGAAAAATGTTCTTCGATAATTCAATCTAAAAATATAGAGGATTTTTTATCATTCACAATCTTATATGAAAAATTGAATGGAGAAATAAAAGATAAAAATGGAGATTCTTTAAGGAATAAATTGGAGAAGAAAATAGCAGACGCTTGTCGGCTGAAATTAGATGTAACAAACAAGCATCATCAAGACTTTATTAGGAAGTTGACAGCCCGCAAGCCTTCGGAGGCACGAGTGCAGTTATATACAACAAACTATGACACGCTGTTTGAACAAGCTGCGCAAAAAATGAATTATACAATAATTGACGGGTTCTCATTTTCTTATCCTCGTATATTCAATGGAGCTAATTTTAACCATGATATTGTATTTAGAGAACATACAAGGGTTAAACAAGAAGAAAGTTTTATTCCTAATGTAATACAATTATTTAAGTTACACGGAAGCATAGATTGGGAAAAAGCAGGTGATAATATATACCAAAAAGAAAGTACAGAACATCCTTGCATTATCTACCCGGCGAGCGAAAAATATGAAAGTAGTTACGAGCAACCTTACTTTGAAATGATGTCTCATTTGCAAACTACATTGCGAAAAGAGGGGACATTGTTGATAGTTGCCGGCTTTGGATTTCAAGATAAACATATTCAGAATGCAATAAAAGAAGCTGTATTTCAAAATCCCAATTTCCACTTGCTCATAGTATGCTATGGAATGAAAAAAATAGCAAAGAAAGAAGAAAACGAAAAAGAAGAATGGATTGATAGTGGGATAACTCATCAGTTAGTACCTGAATATGTTTCTGAAGACGGAAAGGTTATGCCTAATGTTACAGTCCTTTTCTCAAAGTTCAAAGCCTTTGTAGAGAATTATCCATACAACGATTCATATAACATTAACCTGCCAAAAAATCAAGATGAAGCCATTTGATCATAATAAGTTTGTAGGATACATTTGTGAAGTAACTCCGCAACATGTCCGCATGCAAATTCCTTCAGCTAAACTTTTACACTCATTTTATTTTAATGGGGAAATATATTTCGGTGGATCTGTTGGAAGTTTTGTTGTTATTGAAGGTCAAGAATATGGATTTCTTGGTCGAATTTTTGAGCAAAGCCTTCCTCAAGGTGAAAGAACAGAAATAACGGATAAAAACATTAACGAAAGGGACACAATGTTTCATCCTATAGCAAAAATTGAATTACTTGCTTTATTTGATGTTTATAAGCCGGAAGTGATTAACAAAACTGTATCTCGGTACCCATCTGTCGGTGCAAAAGTTTATTCTTGCTCCGATGAGCAAATGGGGATGTATATTTCAAAATTTGGTGTCAAAAAAGATGAATTTGATGCACCTTTAGCTCCCTTGGGGAAGTTGACTTCAAATGATTCATTGTGCAATATTTCTTTAAATTCATTGTTTGGCCGTCATTGTGCTGTATTAGGAACTACTGGGGGTGGAAAAAGCTGGACAATAGCAAAATTATTAGAACTTCTTTCTTCTCAAACCTCCAATAAATGTATTCTTATTGATGCAACTGGTGAATATAGCAGTGTCTGCGAAAGCATGGAAAGTATAGAATTGGGTACGGGGAAATATATATTCGATTATAAGAATTTGTCTATTGATGAGTTGTATTATTTATTACATCCATCTTCAAAAACACAAGTTCCAAAATTAATGGAAGCAATCAGGTCGTTAAAAATGGTTGCAATCGATGATAATTTGGAATTATCTCTGTATTATAAAACAGATAAAAATGGAAAGCTAATTAAGGGCAATATTGTAAAAGCCGGCAAAGAAAAAAGGGCATTTGAAGTATTCTATTATAAACATATAGTAGAAATTGAAGATAAATTCTGCAATTTTGATTTCAATATGTTAGCTTCCCAAATAACAAATGAATGTATTTGGGATACTGACAAAAGTAATTTAACATTATGGGGAGGTAGGAACGATACAGACGTGTCAAATTGCATAAGCCTTATATCCCGTGTTAATAACGTGATGTCCACCTCGGAATATAATAAAATTTTCGGATTTAGAAGACAATCTATTCAAGACGCAAAAAATTTAAAAATTGGAATTAACGAATTCTTAGAGAGTGATAAGAGGGTATTAAGATTGGATTTTTCCAAAGTGAGTTTTGATTACCAAGTACGGGAAATACTCGTAAATGCCATTGGATGCTATTTGTTAAATGAAGCAAGAGAAGGTAAATATAAAGATAATCCAATTGTTGTTTTTATAGATGAAGCACATCAATTCCTAAATAAGAGCATTGCGGACGAATATTTTTCAGCCAAACCTCTTGATGCTTTTGAACAAATATCAAAAGAAGCACGTAAATATGGCTTGTTTTTATGTATTGCAACACAAATGCCTCGTGATATACCCCTGGGAACATTAAGCCAAATGGGAACATTTCTGGTTCATAGGTTAATTAATGAGCAAGATAAAAAAGCCGTTGAAAGTGCGGCATCTGCAGCAAATAGAAATATTCTCTCTTTCCTTCCAATATTGGGAGAGGGAGAAGCTTTAATCGTTGGAGTTGATTTTCCAATGCCTCTCATTGTGAAAATCAATGCTCCAACGAAGAAACCAGATTCAAGAACCCCAAAGCTCAAAAAAAGATAAAAATAAAATCTCAATATAGGCAAAGTATTCACAAGATTACCAAGAAATATACCTTAAAAAGGTTGTAACATTAAGATATACCCAACAAAGGGTATATTTGTGTTATATATACAATATATTACATAATAAATCGGCATCATTTTGTGAACCTATGATGCCGATTTAAAAATAAAGTGTTGAACTTAACGGATATCCATGACATGGAGTTATATTAAAGTTAAGTTTTTCTATTCTGACGGTACGCCTCCTTGTACCCGTCCATCAAGGTGCGTTCTATATCGGAAGCCCTGTACAGGATTCTGCCGCCGATCTGGGTATATGGCAGTATGCCGTTGTTGCGGTAATCCTGGAGGCTCCTGCGGCTGACTTTAAGTATCACAGCCAGCTCCTTGTCGGTATAATAGCGTTCCCCGTCCAGCGAGGGTTTATTGTCTTTACGTATTTTCTCCACCCTGTTTGAAAGGGTTTCGAGCGACGAGAAAAAAGATTTCACGCGCGTGTCGTTTTCCGGTGTCAGCAGCCGGATATTTCCATTGCCAGTCATAAGCATGCTATTTTAGGTTGTTAATATTACATTCTCTTTCCTTATCGGCGGTCATACGCCGTTTCACTCCTGCTGCGGGAAAGACGGCCTTCACGTCCTCCGGCCTGTAGTACACCTTGTGGTTTATCTTCGTGTAAGCCAGCGTCCCGTTCTCCCGCATCGTCTGCAAGGTTCTCGGGCTGACGCAGAGCAGCCTGCACACGTCATCGCTGTCAAGCCACTCCCTTTCTCCCAAATCCTCATGTTCCCGGCAGAGACGCTCCACCTTTTCCGCAAAAAATTCGAACCCCGAAAGCATCCTCTCGAAAGTCGCCTTCTCTATGACCACTACTTCCATAATTCCTGTAAATTTAAGTTTGACATTGATTTTTATTACAAAACGGAACGAGGAAATAATGCCATCCCGACCGTTTCCGGAAGCGAAGAAAATAAAAAAATCAAGAGGGGCTGCAAACCGGACGAGAGGTGTCACTGGCAGACATCCCTTTTCACCGCCAGGGGATAATTACGGATGGTAAGAAGCGGAAAAGGACACACTTATTTCTTTGAAGCAAAGGTAGCCGTTCCCCACCGGAGCGCAAGGCCGGGCCCTACGGGTCGGCGGGGAAAAAATCATCCTCGCGCTCCGCGCTCCGGTATTTTTTCCTGCCGAGCCTTGACGCCTTTCCGGTGGGAGAACGGCTGTAAGGCATACAAAGAAACAAGAGTGCCCGTACCACGGGACGGATGTCTAACAGATAAAAGCAAAAGGATATGGCAACAAAAGACGTGAAAGAATTCAACGGATGGTTTAACCGTTCATACGCGAGATTGAAGGAGAGACTCTCCATCTATGGAAAAATCGACGAAGACGCGTTCCATGACGCATATCTGGCTGTCAGGAAGCAGATAATGTTCTCAAGTGTCGGGATAGAAGATCCGGAGTCCTATTTCTTCGGATGCTACCGGAGAATCCTGCAGTCGGGCGCAAGGGATGAAAGCCGTTACGACAGCCCCGGAGACGAGTATTTCGCAAGACTGGGTGAGACGGACTGCGCGGAAGAGACAGAGGAACGGGAAGAGATGCTTACCGGATGCGACAGGCTGGTAAGGGACATACAGAAGTTCCTCAGGCGGCATTTCTCCTATGAGGATTACAGGATATTCATGCTGCGGTTCTATGAGACCGGAAGCTCGTTCCGCACCATAGCCAGGCACATGGGCGAGGATGGAATCCGTCCGGACAAACCGGAAGTTCATCGCCCAAAGAAGATTGATCATGGCCGGCGAGGCGGCATGAAAGACAATAAATGTATCACTCAAAACATAATCGATTATGAAACTGACAGTTTATGACAAGAGCAATTCCCATCCGGCACTGACCTACAAGGGCAAACGGATCATCACGGTATGCCGTGACGGCAGCATGTACCTGAGCAGGATATTGAGCAAGGAACTGAGCCTGCGCGCAGGAAACAGGCTGTGTATCGCAAGGGACGAAGACAGGCCCAAGGACTGGTACATGTTCGTCTCGGATGACGAGAACGGATTCACGATATGGAACGATCCGCGTTGCGCCCGCTTCTCGAACAGCTTCATCGCCGGCATGATACTCGATGCCGCGAAGGTCGAGAAATGCGCCGGTTTCATGGTGGCGAAAGAGTCGGTGAATGTGGACGGCAGGCTATGCTACCGGATAATACTCGACAACCCGATACCGAAGGGAGTAAGAGCCACCGGTACGAGATAAGCCCGATATCTGAAAGAAAAAGCAGGGGATATCCGAAGGAAGGAAAAAGATTCGACCTCCGGGTGTCCCTTTTTTCATGCGGCCACAGGCAGGATCACAACGGTTTCAGGTTGATACGGCTGCTGTAGATGGCGTTCAGCTCGTCACGGTACTGTTCCAGATGGGCCGAAAGGATATTGTCGATGTAGCAGGAAATGCTGACAGTCGGTGCTATCACGGAAAGCAGGGTGCGCACCCGTTCATAGTTCTCGCTGCTGACATAGGTCTGCCGGCGCTCTTTCACAACGTTGTTGCCGAACAGATGTTCGGGATACTCCTGAAGGCTGTTCTTTTTCCGGTGTGTTTTCTCCCGAAGAACCGGAGACGGTGCTTCTTCCTCACCGCCGGACACACCGGAACCGGGAACTTCTACCTTGTCGGATTTGGCAGGAATCCCGGACCGATTTTCCGTTTCCGGTTTCTTGTCATCTTCTTTTTGGGAGTCAGCAGCGTTGCTCCCATAACGATTTTCCAGGACAGAGGCGGGAATATCCCCGGCCATTACGCGGCGTATCTGCTCCTCATCGATTTTAACTTCCTTTCTCTTTACCATGAATTCCATATTTTTGATAGTTGAACAATTCTTTTCCGGCAGTTCTGCATTTTCATCACGTTGTGAATGTAAGAATACCACCCTTATTACATGCTTGCATTATCTGACGGGTATGTGCATCCGACCGGCAAGCCGGTCAATGTATCCAATCCCCCACGTGTCCAGTCTGACATTAAGCCGGTCACGCATTCACACATGGGGGAACGGTTGCCTTATTATGTTCTTACATATCCCCGTTCACCCGTTACCGGACGGTTTAAGGCAACCACACACCATGTACCTGACGCACACTTGGATGATTGAACTGCCGAACACATGCTGACATGCGGCAAAATAACGATAATTTTTCCGGATTGGCACTATCATGGCGGTCTGCTGACGGTCTGTGACACAGTATGTCATCCTGTTACACCGTCCAAGTACCCCGGTGGCTCCGGTTTTGGGTATTCAAAAAATGATAAAGATGGCGGCGGAAGGATTTTATAGACGGAAAGTGGATAAGATGCCATATTTTGATTTTTCGACAGAAAAATTCATGTTCAAACGAACATGGCAAGTTGTGTTTTGGGGCACCCGAAATATTTCCAGCGCCCCAAAACTACTTGCTAAAACCTTTCCCTCCAAAGTTGGGGAAATAGATTGAAAATTGGTTATCAAATCGTATCGAAAATAGATACAATCCAGATTGCCTCAAAGAAATCCAAGGAAACAACATAAAACGATTCTTATGGACTAAACCGTCTTCATTTATCATTGACCACACACTATAGGAATAATTCTGTAACCCGTTAACTTAGAATGAGGAGACACAAGACTGTCATAGAAACATTTTCTATCGTGTTCCCATGTCCATATCGCTAAATCTCTAATTACAAGCTCCGACCATAATGCTTTGTATTAAATTTTAAAAATTAGAACAGATACTCTTTTATCCATTTGCAAAACAATGATATACCTTCCGAGAAGTTAGTTGCGGGAGGTAATGTATAATTTTTCCGAATTAGGTCTGTTGATGCACATGTGTATTTGACATCACCTTCAAGTGCTTTTGAAGAAATATAGTTAGCTTTTATGCCTAATTTATGTTCTATAGTATGGAGTAATGTAATTACCGAATGTGGATTTGATGAACCAACATTATAAATTGAATAATTTTTGTCAATATCTTGCTCCAACACTGCGGTTATTGCAGAGGTTACATCATCAATATATGTGAAATCACGAATCATTTTACCTTCATCGTATAAGGTGATGACCTTATTTTCAAGAATGGATTGTGCAAAAATCCATGGAGCCATATCAATCCGTCCAAATGGACCATATACTGAGAACAAGCGTAATCCGATTGTCTTGATACCAAATGCGGAGGAATATACATATGCTAGTAATTCGTTAGATTTCTTAGTCATTGAATAAACACTCTGTGGATGATTTGTATCCATACCTTCAGTTAATGGTATGATTGCCCCATTTGTAATCACATCCCCATAAACACTACTTGAACTTGCATAAATAAATTTACCTATTCTAGCACAATGACAAAGATCAATAACATTCGCAAAGGCGTGAATATTATTTTGCATATATGGCTCAGGTGTTTTCATTGATTGTCGTACACCAGGAGAAGCAGCTAAGTGAATTACAACATCGGCTTGTGAAAACACATCTATTAAGTTATTATTCATTAGCGAGAGATCTACATTCACAAACTTGAATGCCTTGTACTCCTGAAGAATTTCAAGCCTACGTTGTTTTAAGCGTAGGTTTTCTCCAGACCCAAACATTGCATCTATTCCGATAATTGAATATCTTTTATTAAGTAGTTTATCAGCTAAAGAATAACCGATGAACCCTGCTACTCCAGTAATAATAATAATGTTATTCATATTTAGCATTAAATATTCTTACCAATTAAAATAGCAACTCTTGAGAAAAGTTGTTGATTCTTCCTGCTGCTGGCATTAATGTCATTTCGCTGAAATACACACGTCCATGATATTCATATAAGTCCACACGACAAAATGAAATCTCAGACGAGAGTCTTTCTACCACCTCCAACATCTTCATTAAAGAAGTTGGTTGCGGTATCTTCATCCGTCCTTCATTTTTAAGAATATATCCGGGACATTGAATCCAACCATTGGTCTCATATATTTGAGATTTCTGCTCATCATAACATTCAGTGTCATAAATGACTTGACAAAATTTGGCCTTCCCATGAACTGAGAAAAATTTATAAGAAACAAGTCCTGATGAGAACTGCTTGTCATTCTCAAGCAACTCTTCAGCAAAAACAAAGGGCTTGATGCCCAGATAATGCGGCTCTGCAGTTTCAATGCCGAAAGGTAGCGATAGTTTTCGGCGATAAAAGTCTTCAATGAATGACTTATCTACAGAAAACTTATCATACACAAGAATAGTAGAACCGTTATCGTGATTGCACTTTAAGACAAATGAATTTGGTAGTGATGAAAAATCAATAACCCCAACATTATCCCAATATTTATAAACGGTCAGCAGTATATCTGCACATCCTTTAGATTTTACAAATTTTCTTACAGCCAATTTATCCGCAAGAGTTGTCCATATATCAACTGGATTAAAGAATGCAAGATTAAAAAGCTTTCGATTTAGAGAATTAATAGGCTCATTTTCTATAGAATAACCAAATTTTTCTTTAAATAGTATTTTTGCTAATGACATAGGATTGAACTTTCCAATAATGATATTTCTATAATGATTGTATAGTTCCTTAAATGTAGTTATTTGTGGCTGAAATATCCCATCTTGCATCTTAACAATCACATAGGCTGAACGCGCATCTTCATAGTCCCTGGACAGATTAAAATTGGCATCAATATTTGTTGACAGCAATAAATTAGAAGGTATTGTTCTATGCCAATTTTCCAAATACCATTGCATCTCGTCGATGTCTAATCCTCGTTCTTTAATCTTGTACAAAAATTCTCTTCGTGCGAGATTATTAACAGGCATATTTTTTTTAGAACAGAAATGGAGAATTTTGGCATTAGCTAAATATAATGCACCAAATCGAATTTGACAATTCCATATGCCATTCATTTCACAAATGATTCCGCCCAACTCCTCATTGGTTTTAGCCAGCGGTGGTTCGTCAAGTTTAACTCCTGATTTCAAAGATTCCAGATAATTATTATACCAATGAGCATAGAAATCATGAGAAGATTCATCATCCTTTGAATACATGACACCTCCACTATAATATGAAAGGACTTCATCAAAATTATAGTTGAGATGTTGATTCTGTTTCTTAAAATAAACACCTAACGGAATAGCAAATTTGAGTAAAGCGTAGCGAACAGACTGAAAAAGCGTTCGTTACGCTATATTTTTCTCTTGTTCAAAAGCCAAGAAGAGACAGAATATGGACAAACGCAGCAAAAGTTCAGTTACTTTATCATTACCCGTGCGATGATGCAAATTTCTTGCGAAACCTAAATTTTGCATCGTTTGGCGTTATGTGTCGTATCTGTCGGTAACTCACTATGAATTAATTTTGTAACCAAAAAAAAGTGAGTTATGAGAAGTACATTTAAGGTATTGTTCTACGTGAAGAAAGGCAGTGAGAAACCCAACGGCAACCTGCCTTTGATGTGTCGCATTACGGTGGACGGAGAGATTAAACAGTTCAGTTGCAAGATGGATGTTCCCTTGCGCCTGTGGGACGTGAAGAACAACCGTGCTTCGGGTAAGAGTGCCGAAGCGCAAAGAATCAACCGTGCCGTTGACAAAATCAGAGTGGAGATAAACCGCCGTTATCAAGAGTTGATGCAGACGGACGGTTATGTCACTGCTGCCAAGTTGAAAGATGCCTATCTCGGCATCGGTATCAAACAGGAAACCTTGCTAAAACTGTTTGAACAACACAACAGCGAATTTGCCAAGAAAGTGGGACACAGCAGGGCAAAAGGAACATTCCGACGTTATGTTACCGTCTGCAAGCACATCCGTGAGTTCCTACCCCATACCTACAAGCGTGAAGATATTCCGTTAAAAGAGTTGAACCTCTCGTTCATCAACGACTTCGAGTATTTCCTGCGTACTGAGAAAAAATGCCGCACCAATACCATTTGGGGCTACATGATTGTGCTGAAACACATTATTTCCATAGCGAGGAATGACGGTCGTCTGCCGTTCAATCCCTTTGCAGGGTACATCAACTCTCCCGAAAGCGTGGACAGAGGGTATATTACGAGAGAGGAGATACACACAATGATGAACACCGATATGCCCGACAAGACACACGAGCTTGTCAGGGATTTATTTCTGTTCTCCACCTTTACAGGTTTGGCATATTCCGATGTCAAGAACCTTACGGAAGACAACCTGCAAACATTCTTTGACGGAAATCTGTGGATTATCACCCGAAGAAAGAAAACTAACACGGAATCCAATATCCGATTGTTGGATGTTCCCCGAAAGATAATAGAGAAGTACAGGGGTATGACAAGAGATAATAAAGTATTCCCCATGCCGAGTAACACGACTTGCAACAAGCCATTGCCAAGTTGTGCGGTATAAAAGTCCACTTGACCTATCATGTAGCAAGACATTCGGCAGCGACCACTGTGCTGTTATCCAACGGAGTACCCATTGAAACCGTCAGCCGACTTTTGGGACATACCAACATAAAAACGACCCAAATTTACGCAAAAATCACAGCCCAAAAGATTAGTCAGGATATGGAAACATTGTCGCACAAACTGGAGGATATGGAAAAGAACATTCGCAATGCC
>OGCN01004010.1_pt1 | contig 13299 bp, 13 predicted proteins | sample 1570181 | NCBI WGS metagenome assembly OGCN01 (sample SAMEA4370584, study PRJEB24528) | human gut metagenome | reverse complement strand
ATTTGAATGCCAGAATGGCGGGCAGCCGATTTACTATTATATGATTTCGGTAGAGTAGATTTAGGTCGTTTAAAGTGATTGAAATGCGTTAAATGAATCTGCACTATTGGCTGAGAAAATGCAGATAACGAGAAAATGAATTTTCTATGTGATAGCGCAGATAAAACATTTGACGTATAAAACAAAATAATTCATAAGTATGAAATGAGGCAGGTCAGGGGAGAGATCCCTGCGTCCTGCCTCTCTTTCATTCCAATGTATTCCCGGATTTTTTGTCCGGTAACTGTCCGCGTGGCTGATTTTCCGGAGAATATTCTGAAAAGCAGGAGGAGATAAATGGAACAGCAGAATATAACCGCTGTCAAGGGCATCGGTGAAAAGACGGCAAAGCTATTTCAAAAAATAGGCGTGGAAACGGTGGAAGAACTGCTCCATTATTATCCGCGTGCTTATGATGAGTTTAAGGAACCGCAGCCGATCGCGGAACTGAAGGAAGATACGATCGCGGCAGTCAGCGGAATCCTGGCAAAAACGGCGGATGTGGTGCGGTATGGAGCGCGCCTGCAGGTTACGACGGCTGGATTGCGGGATAGCGGAGGCACACTGGCGCTGGCATGGTACAATATGCCCTATCTGCGCGGGACGCTCAAGGCGGGGGAACGCTTTATTTTCCGTGGCCGTGTGGTAAAAAAACGGGGAAGACTTACGATGGAGCAGCCGGAGATCTACCGCCCGGAACAGTATGCGAAAGTCGTGTCGTCTATGCAGCCGGTTTACGGACAGACGAAGGGACTTGGCAATAAGACGATCGCAAAGGCAGTCACGGAAGCCCTCACGATGCGCCAGATGGAACGGGAATATCTGCCGGCTGGTCTGCGGGAAAAGTACGGATTGGCGGAAATCAACTATGCGCTGGAGCACATCCATTTTCCGGCAAACCGGGAAGAACTGATGTTTTCCCGGAAACGTCTTGTGTTTGATGAATTTTTCATATTCCTGATGTCAGTGCGCCTGCTCAAAGACAAAAAAGAAGATAAAAAGAGCGCATATCCATTTACGTTTTCTGGGGAAATGGCGTCGGTGGAAGAGCGCCTCCCATATGCTTTGACCGGGGCACAGAAAAAGGTAATCCGGGAGGTGTACGCCGATTTGTCCGGCGGGCATATCATGACCCGATTGATTCAGGGCGACGTTGGTTCGGGTAAGACGATTGTGGCGATTCTGGCGTTGCTGCAGGCGGCGGCAAATGGATATTAGGGGGCGCTGATGGTGCCGCCGGTGGTACTGGCGCGCCAGCATTACGAGTCGATGACCGAATTGTTTGCGTCGCCGGGAATCACATATCGTCCGGTGCTTCTGACCGGTTCGATGACAGCGAAGGAAAAACGGCTTGCCAGAGAGTCGATTGAAAATCATGAGGCAGATATCGTGATTGGAACCCACGCGCTGATTCAGGAAAAAGTGGTGTACGACAATCTGGCATTGGTAATCACGGATGAACAGCACCGTTTTGGAGTGGCACAGCGGGAAATGCTGAGCAAAAAAGGCGGCGAGCCGCATGTGCTTGTCATGAGTGCGACGCCGATCCCGCGGACGCTGGCGATTATTTTATATGGGGATCTTGATATTTCCATCATCGATGAACTTCCGGCAAACCGGCAGCCGATCAAGAACTGTGTCGTGAACCGTGAATTTCGCCCGAATGCCTACCGTTTCATCGAAAATGAAGTCCGCGCCGGCCGTCAGGCATACGTCATCTGCCCGATGGTCGAGCCGAGCGAGATGCTGGAGGCAGAGAACGTCATCGATTATACCGAAGAGCTGCGCCGCGCCCTGTCCCCGTCGATCCGGGTGGAATATCTGCACGGAAAGATGAAGGGAAAAGAAAAAAATGCGATCATGGAAGCATTTGCGGCAAATGAGATTCATGTACTGGTATCCACCACGGTCATCGAGGTCGGAATCAATGTCCCGAATGCCACCGTTATGATGATCGAAAATGCCGAGCGTTTCGGTCTGGCGCAGCTCCATCAGCTCCGCGGCCGTGTCGGTCGAGGAAAAGACCAGTCCTACTGTATCATGGTCAACGCCTCCGGCGAAGAAGACGCCGGAAAGCGGCTGGATATTCTCAACAAGTCAAACGACGGCTTTTACATTGCCTCCGAAGACCTGAAACTGCGCGGCCCCGGCGACCTATTTGGCGTCCGCCAGAGCGGTGATCTCGAATTCCATTTAGCAGATATATTTGCAGATGCAGATATATTGAAGGCAGTTTCGGATGAAGTGAAGAAATTAATGGATAAAGATCCGCTGTTGGAGGCGGAGGAGAATCAGGAACTGAAACGGAAGATGAATGGGTATTTAGAGAGAGGATGGGAGAAGGTGAATTTGTGATAGCTGGGGGTCGCGGAAATCAGGCATCTATGATATGGTTAACATTTTTATGGATGATTTACTTGGAGAAGAGGAATATATTCGAGGAAAATCAGAAGTGAAAACACTTCGTTTGTCTGGAGAAAAGAGACAGCAACTCTTAGAAAATCTTCAGACGGTTGAGGTTGTAAATACCAATAGTGCTTTAAAATTATGGAATGTATACTTGAAATCAAGTGCTCCGCTATTAAAGGTTACATTTGATAGTACAACTGCAAAAGATGAGCGAGATGTTACGTTCTTAACACAGATGCATCCACTCGTAAAGCAGGCGGCAGCATACGAAAGTACAAAGTTCCCATGTGAGATTGCATTATCAGCAACATCTGAAGAGATGGCCCCGCAGATCCGCCTGCTGCAGAATGCGGATCAGGAAGTGGTGGATAAGCTCCGCTCGGATATTCTGAATACAATTCCGGCATGGAGAAACCAGATGGTTCTGGCGCTGGGGATTGAGCATACGACCAGGGCATTAAATGCGCAGAATGCATTGGATGAAATGACGAATGAACTGTTTAGAAAAAATGTGGAAACGCTGAAACAGGGGGCGATCGATGCGGCATTGGCGTCTGAGCGCAGCATTGTAGATGTGGAGACGCTGAAAAAGATCAATGAGGACATTATTACATCGATCAATGAAGTTGTAAAAATTCATGAAGAAGGTTCCCAGAAGCGCGTAGAGGCACAGGAAGAACTTGTCAAGATTGAGACAGAGTTAAAGGACGCGTTATTAAAAGCGGGTTCCAGGTAGGATGCTTATGAAGAAACATTTACGAATTACATGGAATGCTCCGGTTGTGCTGAGCATAGTGGCTGTGAGTTTTGCTGCCACGTTATTAAACTACCTCACGGGCGGAAGAAGCGGGATGCTTCTATTTATGACATACCATTCTTCCCTCCTGTCACCGATGACGTGGATCCGGATGTTTGCACATATATTTGGACATGCGGACTGGTCACATTTAATCGGTAATATGAGTTATCTGCTATTACTTGGACCGATGCTGGAAGAAAAATATTCATCGAGGGTTCTTCTGGAGGTTATCTTTGTGACAGCGTTTGTGACTGGACTGGCGAATTATATCCTTTTTCCGGCGACCGCATTGTGCGGTGCCAGTGGAGTTGTGTTTGCCTTTATACTATTATCTTCGTTTACAAATTTTCGCGAGGGTGAAATACCGGTTACGTTCATTCTGGTGGCGGTTCTGTTTATAGGGCAGCAGGTCTGGGATGGTATTACGATTCGGGACAATATTTCCCATATGACTCATATTATAGGGGGAATGATTGGCGGAATGATCGGGTATGGGTTGAATTGCAAATCGCGGGTTAAGTAGATTAATAATTTTTTGTTTCATAGGACGCAATTTCCTATGAAATCAGAAAAACTCCTGCATACACAGAATGAAGATTTATCTGTTTATGCAGGAGTTTTTTGAAATTTACAGCCGTTTATCAGCCGTCAATTCTCATTACATCTGTCCCTCGTTATACCGCTTAATCAGCTTCTGGATCTTCGCAGTCGGTGTCAGTGCGTTCTCCAGAGATACGTTATGGTTCAGGGAGTTGATGATTGCAGCGATAAACTTGCTCATATCAGCTTCTACATACCAGTCACGTTTAAGAAGTTCCGGCGTGTGGTAGTTTAAGTTGGTGGTTACGACGCAGTCGAGGTAACCTTTTGCGAAAAATTCGTCGAATTTCTCAAGTCCGTTGGTGAACAGACCGAAGGTAGCGCATACAACGACGCGTTTTGCCTTGCGCTCTTTGAGGGCGCGGCAGGTGTCCAGCATGCTCTCGCCGGAGGAGATCATGTCATCGATGATGAGAACGGTCTTTCCTTCAACGGAAGAACCTAAGAACTCATGGGCAACGATCGGGTTACGTCCATTGACAACACGGGAGTAATCGCGGCGTTTGTAGAACATACCCATGTCAACACCCAGGTTGTTTGCCAGATATACGGCGCGGGACATAGCGCCCTCGTCCGGGCTGATAACCATCAGGTTGTCCTTGTCGATCTTTAAGGTTTTGTCATGGTTCAGTAATGCCTTGATAAACTGGTAGGTCGGCATGAAATTATCAAAACCGCTTAACGGAATGGAGTTCTGTACACGAGGGTCATGTGCATCGAAAGTAATGATGTTGCTTACGCCCATCTGAATCAGTTCTTCGAGCATCATCGCGCAGTCAAGGGATTCACGACCGCTGCGCTTGTGCTGGCGTCCTTCATATAAGAACGGCATGATAACATTGACACGATGTGCGGTAGCAATGGATGCGCCGATGATACGTTTTAAATCCTGATAATGGTCGTCCGGGGACATATGATTGGTAAATCCGCTCATTTTGTAGGTCAGGCTGTAGTTGGTTACATCGACCATGGCGTAAATATCGGTACCACGGACAGACTCATTGACGATGCCTTTTGCTTCACCGCTTCCGAAACGCGGGCACGCGCAGTCAAGCATGTAGGAATCAGCATCATAGCCGCGGTACTGTAAATTTTCCTGACGCTTTTTCAGGACTTCAATATCGTTGCGGCGGAAATTGATAATGTGGGAGTTGACTTTCTCAGCCAGATCCCGGCAGCTCTCCAGTGCGGCAATTTTAAGCGGCGCAACCGGAAGCGTGTCATTAAACACGTAGTCATTCGACATGATTATACCTCCAAACAGTGTAGGTCCTTCGATGCATGCGGGCAGAGCGTACAAGTTTGTCTGCCATTTGCAGGACATAATACAACTATTTTATACCATTTTACGATAAGAAACGTCAATAGCAAATGAGAAAATTACAAAAAAAATCAAATATTTGGCTTGCTTTTGAAAAAGAATGTGCCTTAGCACATTCTCGCGCCGAGCGCGGTCGCTTGCGACATGTTTCTGCTTCGCGCGAGTGCGCATCCTCGCGGAGCGTTTTTTATTTCATAGGACGCATTTTCCTATGAAATAAAATCCACATCTGCGAATCAGAAGCACAACTTTACAAAAAAGCTGATTACTGTTAATATAATACTGGATTCTTAGGGTTTAAAAATATTTGAAATGAGGATTTTATAAATGAAAAAAGGTCATCTGATAAAATCGGTCGATCCGGGCTCGATTGCGGAGGAAATGGAGCTGGAGCCGGGGGACGTCCTTCTGACGATCGATGGAGATGAGATAGAGGATATTTTTGATTATGAATATAAGATAAACAGTGAGGAGATTACGCTGCTGGTCCGCAAGAAGAACGGCGAGGAGTGGGAACTGGATATCGTAAATGAGTATCAGGATCTGGGGATTACCTTTGAAAATGGTCTGATGAGCGATTATCGTTCCTGCAGGAATAAGTGCATCTTCTGTTTCATCGACCAGATGCCGCCGGGCATGCGTGAGACACTGTATTTTAAGGACGATGATTCCAGACTTTCGTTCCTGCAGGGCAACTATATCACGCTGACGAATATGAAGGATAAGGATATTGAGCGGATTATCCGGTTTAAGCTGGCGCCGATCAATATTTCAGTACAGACGACAAATCCGGAGCTGCGCTGCAAGATGCTTCATAACCGCTTTGCCGGTGAGGCACTCCAGAAAATCGACCGCCTGTATGAGGCGGATATCCCGATGAATGGTCAGATCGTTTTATGCCGGGGCGTCAATGACGGGGCGGAGTTAGACCGTTCGATCCGTGATCTGACGAAATACATTCCGGCGATGCAGAGTGTTTCGGTCGTGCCGGTCGGTCTCTCGAAGTACCGCGATGGTCTGTATCCGCTTGAGCCGTTTACACCGGAGCAGTTGGGCGATACCATTGATTTGATAGAGAAATGGCAGAAGAAGATCTATGCGGAACACGGTATTCACTTCATTCACGCCAGCGATGAGTTTTACATGGGCGCCGGGCGCCCGCTTCCGGAAGCGGATCGCTATGATGGCTATATCCAGCTGGAAAATGGGGTCGGCATGATTCGCCTGATGGAGGAGGAGATAGCCGAGGCGCTGGAGCAGCTGCATCCGGGAGAGGCTGGCGAGGTGTGCCCGGAGGAGATTTCGATTGCAACGGGACGGCTGGCTGCCCCGTATATTGAGCAGTATGTAGAGCGCGTGTGCCGCCAGTTCCCGGGGAAAAAGGTACATGTATATGCGATCCGCAATGACTTCTTTGGTGAGCGGATCACGGTGGCGGGGCTGATCACGGCAAAGGATCTGATTGCACAGTTAAAGGAACAGCCGCTTGGCAGCCGCCTGCTGCTTCCAAGCGCCATGTTCCGAAGCGGCGAGGAGACATTTCTGGATGATCTGACCCGCACGGATGTACAAAATGCTTTACAAGTTCCGGTGGATATTGTAAAATCAAGCGGACGTGATTTTGTGGAAGCAATTCTGGCTCCTGTGAAGGAGGAAAGCTCCAGGCATGGTGAGTATGAGCCGGATCCGGAGGAATTTGCCGCTCAGATGGATGATAACTGGCAGGAAGAAGATCTGGATGGCGTACAGGTGTACGCATATGAGCCGGAAGACCTGGATTAGGATGCCCCGGACGAAGTCGTTTGTTTTGAAGAGGAAGACTCAGATCTGGAGGATGAGAAAGAAATGTGATGGCTGGAAATATAGAGGAAAACGTGCTTTCGGACACACAGAAAGAAAGCGTCTGGATGTGAAATGCATCACAATGAATGAAACAAGTAACTGGACAATAAAAATAGCAGCTGTGGATTTACAAACCAGCTGCGGAGCATGAAAATAAATGGAGGCATAAATATGAAAAAGAAACCGGTGGTGGCGGTCGTTGGACGTCCAAACGTGGGAAAATCCACCCTTCTTTCCCGCGTTTCCAACGCAAGACCGAAGATTGCAAACTATCATTTCACAACCTTAAACCCGCATCTGGGTGTGGTTGACTTAGACGGCGGAGCAGGCTTCGTTATGGCAGACATCCCGGGCCTCATTGAGGGTGCTTCCCAGGGCATTGGCCTTGGCCATGACTTCCTGCGCCACATTGAGCGCTGCCGCGTCCTGGTCCATGTGGTAGACGCCGCAGGTACCGAGGGCCGTGATCCGATCGCGGATATCCGCGCCATCAACGCAGAGCTGGAGGCATACAATCCGGAGCTGTTAAAGCGCCCGATGGTGATCGCAGCCAACAAGATTGATGCTGTTTACTCGGAGGATGAGGATCCGGTAGAGATTCTGAAGCAGGAATTTGAGCCGGAAGGCATCAAGGTATTCCCAATCTCCGCAGTCAGCGGTAAGGGCGTAAAGGAGCTGTTATACGCAGTATATGAGCTTCTTAAGACCGTAAATCTGGATCCGGTGATCTTCGAGAAGGAATTCGAGATCGAGTACGCCGGTGACCGCAACCTGCCGTACACCGTAGAGCAGAACGAGGACGGCGAGTTCGTGGTAGAGGGACCACGCATCGAGAAGATGCTGGGCTACACGAACCTGGAGTCTGAGAAGGGCTTCCAGTTCTTCCAGAAATTCTTAAAAGAGAATGGTATTTTAGACGAGCTTGAGGCCGCAGGCATCAAAGAGGGCGATACCGTCCGCATGTACGGCCTTGCATTTGATTATTATAAATAACAGGAGATAAAACATGACAAGCAAGCAGAGATCCTATTTAAAGGGACTGGCTATGACCATGGACCCGATCTTCCAGATCGGTAAGTCCAGCGTGACTCCGGAGCTGACTGCAGCCATTGCAGAGGCACTGGAAGCCCGCGAGCTGATCAAGATCACGGTCTTAAAAAACTGCCTGGACGATGGACGTTCCATCGCAGAGGTACTGGCTGAGCGCACCCGTTCCGAGGTCGTTCAGGTCATCGGCAAGAAGATCGTTCTTTACAAGCCGGCCAAAGACGAGGCAAAGCGCAAGATCGTTCTGCCTTAATCATCATTAGAAAAGTGATTACCATTTTGCGAAGGGAGTGAGATGCTTGGCCAAGATCGGAATTATGGGCGGAACCTTTGATCCCATCCATATGGGACATCTGATACTTGGCGAGCAAAGCTATGAGCAGCTGAAGCTGGATAAGGTATTGTTTATGCCAGCCGGAAATCCTCCGCACAAGAAGAACCGAATTGGCAGAGCAGCTGATGAGCAGCGTGTAGATATGGTCCGCCTTGCCATTTCAGATAATCCTCACTTTGAACTGTCTCTTGCGGAAATGAACGAGACCGGTTACACTTATACCTACCGCACTCTGGAGGAATTAAAGGAATCAAATCCCGATACGGATTATTATTTTATCATCGGAGCCGATTCTTTATTTGCCTTTGAAGAGTGGCGTGAGCCCGGACGTATCTGCGCAGCCTGCACTCTTGTAGTTGCTGTGCGTGATCACGCTTCCAGGGAGCAGCTTCGCGAGAGAATCCAGTATCTCTCAGAGAAGTATCATGGACATTTTGTTATTCTGGATACTATGAACATTGATGTATCCAGTCACCTGATACGCCAGTGGATAGCCAAAGATAAAAGTCTGAAATACTACGTTCCGGATCTTGTGATCTCTTACATGAAGGAAAATGGAATCTACAGAAAGAAGGAAGTCTGACCATGGCAGATTATGATTTTGCGAAAATAGAAAAAAAGCTTTCCAAGTATCTGGATGAAGATCGTTTTCAGCATACCATGGGAGTCATGTACACCAGTGCCTGCCTGGCTATGGTACACGGATATGATGTGAAGGATGCACAGGTTGCCGGTCTTCTTCATGACTGTGCCAAATGCATCCCAAATAAAAAGAAACTGAAAATGTGCAGTGAGCATAATATCCCGGTGTCTGATTTTGAACTGGGGCATCCTTTTCTTCTCCATGCAAGATTAGGGGCATATATTGCTCATGAAAAATACGGAATTGACAATCAGGAGATTCTTTCTGCCATTAATTACCATACTACAGGCAGATGTGATATGAGTCTTCTGGAAAAGATTATTTATATTGCGGATTACATTGAGCCTATGCGCTATAAGGCAAGCCGTTTGCCTGAAATCCGTAAAATCGCATTCCAGGATCTGGATGAGTGTATGTATGAGATTCTTAAAGATACGCTGGAATATCTGGAAGAGGATTCAGCTGAGGATATCGAGCCAACTTCCAGAGAAGCTTATATTTATTATAAAGAATTACATAATAAACGCAGCAATGTTACCAATAGCTGACAGCGAAATGAAAGTTTCTGCCGCATAGCAGAAACCGCTGTACTGTTACTACTATACCGAAAGGAGCAGAACATGAGTACAGTAAGCACAGAGAAAATGATGGCACAGATTGCCTGCAAGGCAATTGATGATAAAAAAGGACAGGATATCAAGGTAATCGATATTCATACTGTTTCCGTAATTGCAGATTACTTTGTAATCGCAAGCGGTACCAACTCCAACCAGGTTCAGGCGATCGTAGACAATGTTGAGGAACAGCTTGGACGTGCTGGATTTGAAGCAAAGCAGATCGAGGGAAACCGCAATTCCAGCTGGATTCTCATGGATTACGGCGATGTGATCGTGCATGTATTTGATGAAGAGAACCGGCTTTTCTATGATCTGGAGAGAATCTGGAGAGATGGAAAAGTGCTGGAAATGGATGAATTTCTGGAGAAATAATGTATGATAAAAGCCGTATGGGCAAACTCGTCTCAAACCTAAGAGACAGAAGATGCTCATGCGACTTTTATTTTACTCACAAATCCTGCATTCTTTCAGACATAAGCTCTTTCACTTCTGATTCATCGGCTGACAATTCTACGCATCCTGACATATATCGTTCTATAAGTTGTCAATAATAATATTATGTAAATAAAGCACTTAAAAAATTAATCTCTTATATTTTGGTACCTTTCAAAATATAAGAGATTAAGAGTCCCTGCATACTACGAACGGCTTTCTGCAGGATTTGCATCATACTTTACGGAAATGAGTATGGGGCGCACTTTAAAACTTACTGATAAAAGCGCATCACACCGAATACTTTCCCCAGAATCTTTACTTCGCCTGTGACGATGATCGGATCCATGGCGTCATTCTCCGGCTGAAGACGGTAGTAGCCTTTTTCTTTATAGAAGGTCTTCACTGTGGCGGAATCCTCTACCATGGCAACTACAATATCTCCATTATCAGCCGTAGGCTGCTGCTTCACAAGCACCTGGTCGCCGTCGAAGATTCCGGCATTGATCATGCTGTCACCCTTAACCTTAAGCATGAAGCTCTGCTCATTAGGCATGAACTCTGATGGGATCGGGAAATAGCCTTCTACGTTCTCCACGGCAAGAATAGGCTGTCCGGCAGCTACCGTTCCTACCAGGGGAACGTTCACCACTTCACGGCGGACCAGATTAAAATTGTCGTCAATAATCTCAATGGCTCTCGGCTTGGTGGCATCGCGGCGGATGTAGCCGTTCTTCTCAAGGGCTTCTAAGTGCGCGTGAACAGAAGAGGTGGATTTCAGATTTACGGCCTCACAGATTTCACGGACTGCCGGTGGGAAGCCGCGGTTCAAGATTTCACTTTTTATATAATCCAGGATTTCCTGCTGTTTTTTGCTGATTTTACCATATGTCATAAGAGTTTTCCTCCGAAATTCATTCAACTTTTTTCTATCATATCATATTTTTCTTTATTAAGCAAACAGATATTCTGAAAATATGTTCGTTTTTCTCTTTTTTGTTCACAGACTTTTCTTCTTGTTTTCCTTGTGTTCAAAGGCAAAAAATGGTACAATTGTTTGGCACGAATTGAACGATTACAAAACAGATATGTTGCCGACAGGCGACATGATCAAAACAAAGGGGGAATCTGCTTGTCCGAAAAGAAAACGAACAAACCGGGGCATATGGCCGGGCTTCTTGTACAGTTGAAGAAAATATTCGGACTCAACATCGCCACCATTGCTTTTGGTGTTTTGCTGATTTATATGGTATTTACAGCAGTCCTTTTGATCACCTCCACACATATAGAGTCCTATCAGGTAACCACAGGCCCCCTTTCCCGGAATGAAACCTATACCGGCCTTTCCATTCGGGAGGAGAGTGTATTTAAGGCAGAGTCATCCGGTTATGTGAATTATTACGCAAGAGAAGGCAGCAAGATCAATGCCGGCGGAGCGGTCTACGGCTTAAGCTCCGGCAAGACCTCCGAGACTTCCGCGGCACTTAGCTCGGAAGACCTGGCGAAAATCCGCAGCTCCATGCTCAGCTTTTCCAAAAGCTTTTCCGGAAGCAAGTTTAACAATACCTACAGTTTCAAGAACCAGCTGGAGGGCAGCATTCTTCAGTACGAGGGAATCTCCACAGACGGGAATGCCAGTTCCCATGTAGTTTCCATTGGGGGACAAAACGTATGCAAGGCCCAGGAGGACGGAATTATCCTGTATTCCATGGACGGCTATGAGAATAAAACGGTTGATACCCTCACAGCAGAGGATTTTGACCAAACCTCGTACCATGAAACAGATCTGAAAACGGATGCCCAGATACAGACGGGAGATAATATTTATACCAATATCACCAGTGAGCTGTGGAGCCTGATCATTCCGCTCAGCGATAAGCAGGCTGCCAAGCTGCAGGGACGCACCACCATCCGTGTGAAATTTCTCAAGGATGGCATGACCCAGAGCGGTGATTTTTCCATTGTCAAAATAGACGGGGCCAAATACGGCAAGATTGATTTCAGCCGCGGCCTGATCCGGTACGCATCAGAGCGTTTCCTGGATATTGAGCTTGTTACCAACACGGTAACCGGGCTTAAGATTCCCCTTTCCGCTAACACTTACCGGGATTTTTACGTGATCTCTTCCGAGTATTCCACCACAGATGCCAACGGCGTCATCGGCTTTAACAAGGTTTCCAAGGATTCCGACGGAAACACAGTCAAAACCTTCATCAAAGCTGGAATTTACGGAAAGCTGGTCACCGGCTATGATTCCTCGGGTAAAAAGGAAATCTGCGATTATTATGTAGATAAAAGCGCATTCAAGGAAGGAGATGCACTGGTAAAGAATAATTCCAACCAGCGCTTCATTGTCAGCGAGACCATATCCCTGGAAGGCGTATACTGCATTAATCAGGGCTACCCTGTTTTCCGTTGGGTTGAGATTCTGGATCAGAATGAGGAATATGCCATCATTTCCAGTTCCACTTCCTACGGCCTTTCCAGATATGACCGCATTGCCAGGGATTCTTCCCAGGTGAAGGAATAAGATTTTTCTATTTCTATTGATTGATATACCATTTTTAAGGAGGCTTATAAAAATGTTAGCTGAAAATTTACAGCAGGTAAATGCAAATATTGAAAAAGCCTGTGCTGCTGTGGGGCGTGCTCCCAGTGAGATCACACTTGTTGCCGTAAGCAAGACCAAACCCGTATCCATGCTTCAGGAAGCTTATGATGCCGGAGCCCGTGTTTTCGGGGAAAATAAAGTCCAGGAGATCATGGACAAATACGATCAGCTGCCTTCTGATATCCAGTGGCACATGATCGGCCATCTCCAGCGCAACAAGGTGAAATACATCATTGACAAGGTTGCCATGATCCATTCCGTGGATTCCCTGCGTCTTGCACAGACCATTGAGCAGGAGGCTGCCAAGAAAGATCTGGTGATGCCGATTCTTCTGGAAGTAAACGTAGCAGAAGAGGATACCAAATTTGGTCTTAAAGTAGAAGAAGTGCTTCCGCTTCTGGAGCAGATCAGCAGTTTTTCTCACATTCAGGTCAAAGGACTTATGACAATTGCGCCTTTTGTAGAAAATCCAGAGGAAAATCGCGAAGTTTTTCGTACATTAAAAAAATTAAGTGTTGACATTAGTGCCAAAAACATTAATAATGTTACTATGAGTGTTCTGAGTATGGGTATGACCGGAGATTATCAGGTTGCTGTCCAGGAAG
>OGCN01004004.1_pt1 | contig 13312 bp, 12 predicted proteins | sample 1570181 | NCBI WGS metagenome assembly OGCN01 (sample SAMEA4370584, study PRJEB24528) | human gut metagenome | reverse complement strand
ATATCTATTTCCGACGCATTGCCCATCATTTCACTAAAAAATCCCATGATACATCCTCCTTTGATGCGGTATGAAAAAACGAAGCATATATGTTCATGGTACGGCATGATGCATAGGCCTGTCAATGGGTAAGAGAAGACGAAAGGACCCTGTTGATTATACGATAAAAGACTGACCTGCGTGGCGCAAGCCAGTCTTTTTTGCGGGCAATTTACCGAATGAAATTGGTCATGACCTTAGCTTCTGTTTCAGGAGCTGTAATGCCAGCTGTTTTGCCGGCTTCAATGCATTTGAGGAGCCAAGCCATGTTGCGGCCTAAAACGCGCATGATCTGCATGCCTTCGGCGTCCTGCTTTACTTCGTCAGGCGTATTGCCGTGAACGACGTTCCAGTAGTTGGACGAAACGATGGGCATCTGATGATAGGCGAAGTACTTATTCAGTACGTCCAGCGTAGCTGTCGTGCCGGCGCGGCGAGCCGATGCGACAGCGGCAGCCGGTTTGTGGATCAGAGCAGAACCAGCTGCGCCGGCCAGCTTATCCATAAAGGAAATAATTTCGCCCGACGGAGAAGCCCAATACACGGGCGAACCGACGACTAATCCGTCGGCTTCCTTGACTTTTTCAGCAACGGCTTTGACGACATCATCTGTCGGTACGGCATGAATAATTTCTGCGTCGACGCCGTTTTCCTTCAGGACATCAGCAACGACGGATAAGGCTGTATACGTGCAGCCCGCTTCACGGCGGCTGCCGTTTAATAACACAACTTTCATGAAATATACCTCCTCTATACTGTACAATACAGGTGTTTAATTTGAACTATAGCACGGAAAGGACAAAATGTCAAATTTGTTTTGCCGAGACGCAGAAAGGTGTGGGAGTATAAAAAATGTCTGGTTTAGCGAGATGTGGGACAATGTTGCTCATGATGAGATGAACGGTAGAGACTTCATCTGGTATACTAAAGAAAACCATACGGATAGGGGAAAATATCATAAGGCCGCTTGTGCGAACCAGAAGTATGCGGCATTTTTCCTTTGGTTCCGCACTGACATATATGGAATGATGCTGTTTGGTGATGCGAAAAAACGGTATAAATTACTAAATACAGTTATTAATGCCTATATTTGCTGAGGTTGTTTTTGTAGTATACTATATGTAGCAGTCACTTCTCGTGCGAGAGTGCGGATTGAAATGTCGTTGCGGTCGGTCACCATATTCCACATCTGGGGTCACTTCTCGTGCGAGAGTGCGGATTGAAATATTCAAAGAAGCCCCATTAGGATAGCAATTGAAGGGCTCCTTGACGGATAACAGTACTAATAAATGAAAATAGCAAAAGCATTACCCTAAAGAATATCTTTACAAAGGATGAGATGCCCTATGAAACAGAACCTAACATCTTCCGATTTAAAACCGATTCTTCATTCCAAGCGAGCTAATATTTTCTACTTAGAAAAATGCCGTGTCATGCAGAAGAACGGCCGTATTGTGTATTTGACAGAGACGGAAAAGGAAAATTTGTACTGGAACATTCCGATTGCCAATACGACGGTAATTTTATTGGGAACAGGTACGTCTATTACGCAGGCGGCTATGCGGTTATTGGCCAGTGCCGGCGTTCTGGTTGGGTTCTGCGGAGGAGGCAGTACGCCTTTGTTTGCCGGTTCGGAAATAGAATGGCTGAATCCGCAGAGCGAATACAGGCCGACCGTATATGTGCAGGGATGGCTGTCCTTTTGGTTTGACGAGGCGAAGCGCTTGGAGGCGGCTAAGGCGTTTCAACAGGAACGGTGCCAGTTTTTACGTACTGTCTGGGGTAAGGACAGGGAACTGCAGGATGAACTGTTTGATTGTGACGATTTGGAAATAAAACAAGCGTTAAAGACTTATGAAAAAGAGATTCCCAAGGCGAGAAACGTGACGGAACTGCTTACGAAAGAAGCTGCTTTTACGAAAAATCTTTACAAGTATGCGGCCAATCAATCGGACTGGGGAGAATTTACGAGACGGCAGCAAGGCGATGACAAAGCAAATGTCTTTTTCAATCATGGCAATTATCTGGCCTATGGGCTGGCGGCCTGTACCTTATGGGTATTGGGGATTCCTCATGGGTTTGCTGTCATGCATGGAAAAACGCGGCGCGGCGCTCTGGTTTTTGATGTGGCCGATTTGATAAAGGACGCCATTGTCCTGCCTTGGGCCTTTATTTGCGCTGAAAGGAATACGACTGATCAGGAATTCAGGCAGGTTTGCCTGCAGAAGTTTACAGAGCACAAAGCGCTGGATTTCACGTTTTCCAAGGTTAAGGAATGCAGCGCTATGTTTGCCCGCATCGGATGTGATGCCGTATGATGGTCATTTTTGTCAGTAAAAGCGAAGGAAAGTCCATTCCCGTTGTCAGAAGGGTTTTGGACAGCTTTGCCCTGCGAATCGGTACGGATACTTGGAAGACGGTCATTACGGAGGATGGGCTTGCGACGGTTAGGACGCTGCTGCGGCGCAGCGCGACGAAGAGCACGGCCGTTTCGTGTCATTGGATTCGTTCGCGCAGCCGAAGCGAGCTGGTGTGGATCGTAGGAAAGCGCAGCAAGTTTAACGAAGACGGAATCGTACCGGTGCATTATACGGCAAAGAATATCGCGCACCGTGAATGGGAAAACGAGTGGCAGTATTTGTCCCTGATCAAAGCGATTGCCGCCTTAGCAGCGCTGCTTCACGACTGGGGCAAGGCGTCGGATTTGTTCCAGAATAAGTTAAAAAACGCTGGAAAGGGAAAACTGGAAGCCGATCCCTTTCGCCATGAGTGGGTATCCTGCAAGCTGCTGGAAGCCTTAGTGCGGTATACGGACGCATATGATAACGATAAGAAATGGCTGACGGCCTTGGCAGAAGGGACAATTAACACGAAAACCTTGGCTAAGCTGGCAGGCGAGAATATGGGGACGTTAGGCTCTATGCCGCCTATTGCCAGTATGCTGGCGTGGATTATCCTATCTCATCACCGGCTGCCGTATGTAGATGACAAGAATGACAGAACTGGGTACCAAGGCGACGGCGTGTATTCCTTTCAGCAAATGATAGAGCGCATACGTGCTTCCTGGGGATACAGCAGGCAGCAGAGTAATGAAGAAGAACGGAAAAGAGAAACACAGTGTTTTTCCTTTCGGCAAGGATTGTTGTGGGATGACGGGCTCCTTTGGCAAAAAGCTTTGAAAAAATGGGCTGCCAAGACGCTTCGCGAAGAAAGAGTTTTGTGTACTCTGATTCGGGAAGGAAATCTGGCCTTTCGCAGCATAGTCACCTATGCCCGATTGTGCCTGATGCTGTCTGACCATTACATTTCTTCACTGCCTCGTGAAGGTGCAGGAAAAGCAACGTATAAAAAGAAGCATTCGTGGAGCTCTGTTGAGTTATGGGCCAATACGGATCGCAATAAAGGATTAAAACAATCCTTGGAAGAGCACGTCGTTTCTGTTATGGAACAGGCCTTGCAGATAGCGCATCAATTGCCGAACTTTGCTGCCCAGATGGAAAAGGCAGAAGATATTGCCTTTCTGAAGAAGCAAAGTCCCAGGCCTTTCCGCTGGCAAGATGGAGCTGTTGAAAAAATCAAGCAATTCCGGCAGAGAGAACGAGGAAAGATGGCCTATTTTATCGTCAATATGGCGAGTACGGGATGCGGGAAAACGATTGCCAATGCCAAGCTCATGAACGCTGTATCAGAAGACGGGAAATCCCTTCGTTATGTCTTGGCCCTTGGATTGCGGACTCTTACGCTGCAGACGGGAGACGAGTATAGGACGCGCATCGGGCTGGATAAAAGCGAATTAGCCGTCATGATTGGCTCCAGCGTCATCCAGTCGCTCCATGAACAAGATAACCTGGCTGAAGATGATATGTCGTCTGTAGGAGATGCGGAAGTTCTACTACAGGAAGACCTGGACTATGAAGATACATGCAGTGCAGAACAGACGGCGTTTTTAGACATATTTTTCCAGCATAACCCGCAAAAGTATAAGGCCTTTTTGTATAAGCCCGTCTTGACTGCGACGATAGATTATATGATGGCTGCGACAGAGACCGTACGCGGCGGAAAATATATGCTTCCGCTGCTGCGCCTCATGTCGTCCGACTTGGTCATCGATGAAATTGATGATTTTGATAAAAAAGATTTGATCGCCATTTCGCGATTAGTTCATTTGGCCGGAATGATGGGACGGAGCGTAGCCATATCTTCGGCGACGATACCGCCTGATTTGGCCCAAGGCATGTTCAGGGCCTATATGCGCGGCTTAGCCTGCTATAATCAGTTTTTTACCGAAGCAAAGCAGTGCGGCGTCGTCTTGTGCGATGAGTTTAAGACCGTAACAGGCCGGATTGCTATGGGCGACTTTCAGGCCTATGAAGCCATGCATGGCGCTTTTGTCGATAAACGGGTACAGCATTTGGAAAAGCAGCTCATCAAACGAAAAGGCATAATCGTCGATATTCCGAATGCTCCAGAAGGGGGAAGCCGGATTACCCAATTTTTTGAGGCTGCCAAGAAAGCGGCAATTGCCCTGCATGATGATAATTACATTATTGATAAAAGGACGAAAAAACGCGTATCCTTTGGCCTTATCCGCTTGGCTAATACCAGCCCCTGCGTGGCGTGCAGCCTGTATTTGTTGAGCAGCGAATGCATGCTGCCGAAAGGGTATGCTATTCGGATTATGACCTATCATAGCCGGCAGCTTCTGATTATGCGCCATGAGCAGGAAAAATATTTAGATGTCGTCTTGAAACGAAAGTATGACAGCTCTGTTCCTGTAGATATACAAGACCCGGTGATTCGCCGCCATTTAGATAGTATTGAGGAAGATAACGTCTTGTTTATCGTCGTCGCAACGCCTATAGAAGAAATTGGCCGGGACCATGATTTTGACTGGGCTGTTGTAGAGCCGTCGTCATATCGTTCTTTTATTCAGCTGGCCGGGCGCGTGCTGCGTCATCGCAAGGTGTATGCGGACATTATAAAACCGAATATTGCTGTAATGCAGTACAATGTGAGGGCTCTGCAAGGAGAACAGCAGGCCTTTATAAAGCCGGGATACGAAGTCAAGCCGTATCATCTCCGCAGTCACGACCTGCATGATATTATAGATGAAGGAGCCTTTCATAAAAAAATTGACGCCGTACTGCGTATACGAAAGCCTGTCATGAATGGCACCGATAAAGAAGACGTTTCCCTATTAATCGACTTGGAACATATGACGATGGAAGATTTTAACAGTACCGAGCCAGGGCCGCAGGGATTGTCCGGCTGGATTGAAGAGTATTGGTGGCTTACGGCACTGCCGCAGACATTCAACCGGTTTCGTGAGGGGCAGGCTGATAGGAAGCTCATAGGCGTATATACAGACGGGAAGATTCACTTTTCTATGTATGAAGACGGCGAATGTATTGACTGCGGAAATACGCTGCATATTGAACAATACACCATGGAATATGAGGACGAAAGAATATGGCTGCCGCGTACATATGAGAGCGCGCTTCGTCGTCGCATTCCAGAAGACGATGATCTTTCAGAAGAAGAACTGTTGGAGACGCTATCTAACAAATATGGAGAAATTGCTTTGCCCGTTGATAGCGATGAAACATGGTTTTATGACGACCAATTCGGCATATTCAAAAAGATGAGATGAAAACAGAGTTATAGGCATGAAACTATTTCAAACTGGCAGAGACGTATGAACGATGACTTTTGTCGGCGGCAGCACTGACAACTTCGGCATTGTTTTATGTATTTTTTATCTTTTATGTCCATGGTATAATAAAGATGCCTGCTGGATAAGCAGTTTAGAAAGTGTTTTTTTTAATTTATGAGTGTCTGCCGCAAAGGCAGTTCAACAAGCTATTTGCTTTGTGGATGTGAACTAACGGCGTTTCCGGAACTGTATACTTTCTGTCATAATGCCGATGTTGTTTGCATGAACTTTTTTGTTTGCCAGCCTGAATTGGCTGGCTTTTTTTCTTTTTCGGATATATGATTGCATTTTATCTGGTTTTATTGGACGTCAGCGTTTTTCCCATTAGAGAGTTGTATGTTTATTGTAAGGAATATATATCATATTTGACTAGCCAGTATAAGGCGTGTCATGGTAATCCATTTAGGAATGGAGACATGTTCAAATGATTGTTATTTCATTTCAACTGTAGTATAATTAATTTAAATAAAAAAAAACACGGATAATATATAATGGAAACGGAGTGATGATTATGGGAATGCTCAAGACGTACATAGAGGAACAGGCAGAAAGCAAGAAGCTGTCAGTGACGGAATGGATGCAAAAACGGATAGATGAGATTCCCTTCTGCAAGATAGCTACGCATGTCGGAAAGTTTTCCCATCCAGACGCTAAAGTAACCATATGCGATACGTCTGATTCTCCTTGTAAAGGATATGTCGCTACGTCGAATTCAGCTCATGATACCGATGTTTCTGTCAACGCCGCGTATATGGGGACGGCTAAATTATTGTTTGATAATCTTTTGGAAGATGGACATACCGTGTTTTTCCATGTAGTAACGGGAAGCTCTTTGGTAGAAGAAGAATTTAAAGCTCTGCACCTAGACGAGGCATTGTATCATACCTTTAAAGAACGTGTCCTGCAATGCAGCCGGCCGAGTTTTCCCGATACGACTGATGGCCTGCTTAAACAAGTATATTTTCCTATTGGGGCCAATGCCTATCACTTGCTGACGGTCATGCCGTCTTCCAGCGTATTACTGAAACTGAAAGAAAAGGTTAAACAATTAGACGAACAGCGGAAGCAGTGCCGTGAGGCTGGCGCTGATTATGATGAACTTTGGGATTTGACGGCTATTTCTTTCGGCGGGACGAAACCCCAGAATATCAGCTATCTAAACAGCGCCAACGGAGGGACGGCGTACTTGCTGCCCTCGCTGCCGCCTGTACTGTCTGGCCGGCAAGTGCGGAAACCTAAAAGAAATTTTTTTAGGGAATCCCTTTCATTTAGAAATTATAAGTATATATTTAAGGAACTTCATGTACTGTTTAAAGCGGATAGGAACAATAAGCAAATCCGCGACGCCGTAAGAGCGCATATAGAGCAGCTTATTTCCCAGGCTATGATGGCGGCCTATGCTCTTCGCCGTGAGGGAGAAGGGTGGAGCGGCGACGGAGCCTATGCGTCTCTGCCGCTGCATCAGAAAATTTGGCTGGATACGCAATATGCGCTGCAACGGAAAGAAGATGAGTGGCGTGAGGAGCTGAGCGCTGATTTTGGACGATGGGTAATACGTACGTATGAATACATATTGAAGAAAGAACGCTGCACCTTAGGGGATGGGGAAATGCGCTTTTTTAAGCACGAGTTCAGAGATGAGCTGGATAAGGCGGTGAGATGCGAGTGATGAAAACCTACATTGTATTGCCTGACGTACAAATTCACAACGCCAATGCGATGAGCAGCACCTATACCATTGGTTTTCCGGCAATGACGGCATGGCTGGGGGCGGTGCATGCTCTGCAGCGGAACCTAGCGGTATGGGACCCGGTTTTTTCAGATATTGTATTTTCTAAAACGGCTGTTGTCTACCATTCCTGTCATTTACAGGTTCAAAAAGGGTACAGAAACGCGATTATCGGGACGGCCAATCCGCTGAAAAAGAAGGGTGGAGCCTACGAACGGCCGCCGTTTATTGCGGAAGCGCGAGTTCATGTGACTGTAACCTTGGTAATCGAAACGAGCCGGGTTCGGCCGGAATATAAGGAGCGGTGTGAACATGCGATCACTATGCTGCTGCCCACTATGAAAATTGCTTCCGGAGATGTTCTCAAAGCCGGCAAGGCGGAAATTGTATATATTGACGAGGAAAAAGAATATGGATATAAGCCGCTCATTGCCAAGATGATGCCTGGATATGTATTGATTGAACGGCGGGATATACTGGAGCAGGAAGCCGCTGGTTCCGAAGATGGGCTGGATACGTTGCTGAAATTTTTGCAGATCCATTGCCATGCCGATTCGGATGCCGAATCGGGTCGTACGGATTGGACGTACGAAAGAGCGATACCCGGCTGGGTTATTCCCATTTCTGTAGGATTTAAGGCGATATCGCCGCTGATGCAGGTATCTCATCAGAGGGATATGACAAAACCACATCGCTTTGCCGAAAATATCGTTACGCTGGGCGAATTTAAGATGCCGTATCAATTTGATGATATTGACGACATGATGTGGCACTATGAATACGATGAAGAACAAGGACTATATATTTGCAGAAATCAGAAGCTGCAGTAAAAGGAGGAGTTTGTTATGGCAAAAAAAGATTCTGTTATTGCGTCTGTATTGGCCTTTGAAAAGCGGATGGTTCCTTCTGACGGATATATGTATGAAACACGGTGGGATGTGAGGCAAGAGGAAAAGACACCCATTTGTTTATCAGAAAAGTCGGTGCGGGGCACTATTTCCAATCGGCTGAAGAACGCCGTTAAAAATGACCCGGCAAAGCTGAATGCAGAAGTAGAAAAAGCAAATTTGCAAACCGTAGACAGCGCTTCCTTATCTATGGAATGCGATACGTTAAAACTTTGCTTTACGCTGAAATTTTTGCCGGTGCAGCATCCGTCGGCCTGCAATAATGAAGAACACTATCAGAAAATCAACAGCATGATCCAAGCCTATAAAGACCGCTATGGCTTTACCGAATTAGCGAAACGATATGCTTTCAATATTGCCAACGGACGGTTTTTATGGAGAAATCGTGTCGGCGCAGAGCGAATTGAAATTATTGTGACGGCAAAAGAGCTGGAAGCACAATGGGTGTTTAATGCGTATGACTACAGCCTACGGGATTTTGACGATGAAGATACGAATGTCTTAGCTCTGGCAAGCTGCATCGCCGATGCCTTGTGCGGTACTAAACCGTATCTTTTCCTTGAAGTCGAAGCCAATGTGCTGTTGGGTCGTGGACAAGAAGGATATCCCAGCGAAGAATTAGTCCTCGACAAGAAGGGTAAAAAAAGCAAGATTTTATACGCTGTAAACGATACAGCGGCTATGCATTCTCAAAAATTAGGCAATGCTTTGAGGACTATCGACACGTGGTATCCGGAATACGACGACGTCCTGCGTCCCATTGCAATAGAACCGTACGGCGCCGTTACGAATTTGGGGAAAGCCTATCGGACAGGCACGAGTAAGAAGGATTTTTATACCTTATTTGACAAATACTCGGTAGGAGAGGCATTAGGCTGTGAGGAAGACGAACACTATGTTATGGCCGTATTAGTGCGCGGCGGCGTCTTCGGACAAGGCGGAAAGGAATGATATCATGCAGTACTATCAGGAGATCACGCTGCTTCCTGATGAAAGCTCTTCTGTAAATTTTCTTTGGGGAAAGATATTTACAGCAGTTCATATTGCTTTGGCAGATCTAAAAAATACCTGGGGAATTACGAATATTGCCGTATCTTTTCCAGAGTATGGAGATACTTCATTAGGGACTAAGCTGCGGATTTTGGCAGAAGATGAACACCTATTGGAAATATTGGATATAAAGGGCGTATTGCATCGTTTTGCTGATTATGCTGATATTGGGAGGATAAAGAAAATACCGTACAATAAGATAAAAGGATATGCTGTGTACAGCCGATATCAGCCAGACAGCTCCGTCCACCAAAAAGCAAGACGGTACAGCCAGCGCCATCCTGATACTTCCTATGCGCAGGCTCTCCAGATTATGAAATCAAAGAATCGGGCGACGCAGCTGCCGTATATTCAGATGTGCAGCATGACGAACCGCAATCCATTCCGATTATTCATTAAACGGACGAAAGCTGAACCAGGAGAGAAATATCATTTTGGCAGTTATGGATTAAGTCCTCATTCTGCAGTACCTGAATTTTAACCCAAATAAAATAGACAAAGGAAAACCCTTGAAAATATGAGGATTTTTGCTATCCCGAAAAATTTAGGGTAAAATAAGGTAACCATACTGCCATGCCAGTAAGTATGCCGTATGGCCGTATGGTTTCTTACAGTTGTCTGCCGCATAGGCAGTTTAGAAATGACTAACCGCGCCGTATTGTTCACCTATGCGGTTGTCTGCCGCATAGGCAGTTTAGAAATTTTATTTTTTATCATAGCAGGAGGTGCTGTAGTTGTCTGCCGCATAGGCAGTTTAGAAATCTCCATTGCGGAAAAGCAGGAGTTGGAGAATGTTGTCTGCCGCATAGGCAGTTTAGAAAAGGAATCTGTTGGTAAAATTGACGACATTAATGTTGTCTGCCGCATAGGCAGTTTAGAAAGTTATGATGGCATTTTGCAGATAACTGTAATCGTTGTCTGCCGCATAGGCAGTTTAGAAATTCCCCGAAAATATCTTTATAAGCAACCTGAAGTTGTCTGCCGCATAGGCAGTTTAGAAAAATCTCTTTTCCATCCCTTCTCGTTCGTGGTCGTTGTCTGCCGCATAGGCAGTTTAGAAAAAATGGCGTCAGCAATTAATGGCATTTCTACCGTTGTCTGCCGCATAGGCAGTTTAGAAACAGATAAACTCATGAAAGGCTATGTATCCGTTACCAATTATGAACGATTGAAGGAAGCTGCTAAATGGAGTAAATTAGGGGTTTTCTCCGCCGTCATCTTTGACGAGGCTCACTACCTTAAAAATCCAGAATCTAAACGGCATTACTGGGCAAAGGTTTGTGCTGGTTATATGCAGAAACGATTCTTATTGACTGGTACCCCTATGGTATCTGGCCCTTGCGATATTGCTGCCCTTCTGGATGTGCTCGGCCTTCTCCCCCTTCTCGGCGGATACCAAAAATTTTACAAACGCTATTGCGATCCTACTTGGAATGGCTACGGCTGGGACTACTCTGGTTCGTCCAATCAAGGGGAGTTGCATAATTTCCTGAAAAAGTATATGATAAGAAGGACGAAGAAAGAATGTGGAATCAAGCTTCCCCGCAAGACGATTGTGGACGTGCCTATGGTAGAATGCCAGCAGCCCTATGCCGAGACATTCAAAGCCATTGAAATGCAGCAGCGGAAGGTGAATAATCTCAAATTCCCCTACGCCGTAAGCTTCCTTGACAAACTCATGCTGGAAGGTAAACGTCCCGTCGTATTCGTTCATCATCGTGAACTAATGGGCAAGCTGATGAAAAAGTACAAGGATAAGGCAGTCAATATCTACGGCGGTCAGAACATGTACCAGCGTGAAGAAGCCGTGCGACGGTTTCAGAACGAGGAAATTCCTTTGATTATTTGCTCTTTACAAGCTTCTGCCACTGGGATTACGTTAACGAGTAGTGATACGGCTGTATTCTTGGAATATCTTTGGTCTCCCGCCGTGTCCAAACAAGCTCAGGACAGAATCCACAGGCTTTCGCAGACAAAACCAGTTACAATTTATAACCTGTATTGCCCCGGTTCCATTGAACGGCAGAAACACTTGCGTTCGTATGCAAAGGAACTGGATATGGAAGGTATCTTATAGAGGGTGTGGTGGCTTTTAACACAGCCCCCTATTATGCATATGATTTGAATTTTTATGCATTTAAAGGAGGGTATTTTTTATAAAAAAAATTATTTTGGTACTCATGGCTTTATTGATGTTAGGTATTACGAGTGCATTCGCATTGGAAAGATGCCCTAGATGTGGAGGACCGTTGCCCTCGGTTGAAAGAGGATATTTTTTAGGAGAATATACGTATACTTGCATTAACGGGCACCGTACAACAGTACAGGAGTAAAACAATGAAAAAAATATTACTATTGTTATTGGTAATTTTGTCTTTATCCATGCCATCATTTGCCGCAGATTGGTATTGGGTCTGCTCAAAAAACGGAGGATCTATATATATTGACAATAGTTCCGTTCAAAAGACCCCAGAATACGCCGTCATTTGGTCTAAGTTAGACTTGCCAAATGGAGACACAATGGTCTCTCAAATATTCGTTAATAGAAACCCAAAATCATGGACACTGATGGACGCGGCAATATACAGAGATGGTCTTTGTATATCTAGTCGAACCTATAATTCCCCAAACTGGCAAAACATACGCCCCGGTGATGTAATGGATAATATTTATGATTTAATATGGTAGAAGGAGAAGCTCTATGGCAAAACGTGCCCTCTCTTTATTTCTGACTTTACTATTGATCTTATCATTAGCTGGATGTACTAAAAGCGAAGACGAACAGAAACAAATAATGAAGGCTACCATAGCCCACATACATGAAATACACTATAATATGCTAGATAATGTTAATATGATGTTTAGGGTTTACGACACGAAAGATAAAAATCCTAAAGCTTTGTCTGATATGGGATATGTCAAAACGTCTTTTAAAAACTACAAAAATCAAATAGATTCAATAAAAATTGATGATGGATTATCGGAACCTAGGAAAGAAACATTAAAAAGAGTAAAGGGGAATTACTCTACCTGCCTAGAGAACTTGATAATAGTTTCCGGGGGATTGCAAGAGTTTATTAAAAATGGGGCTCCTGACGAACCTTCTAACAAATTAAGAGATGCAACGTTTACAGTTGACGAAAAGTTAAAAACAATATTCGCAACGATCAAACCTCTAGGAGAAGAGTACGGAGTAAAAATCACTTCTCCGGAACTGTATAACCCCAAAAATACAGTATTCAACAATAAAAAATAGCCAGAGAATATTGCAGGAAAGAGGTGTCTCATGATTAAACGTATTCTCTATTTGTTTCTATCCCTATTATTAGCGTTATCTTTAGTCGGCTGCGCTAAAACAGAAGATGAGCAAAAACAAATCATGAAAGCAGCCATTATTCACTTTAACGAAATAAATTATAAAACCGAGAAAAATATGAACCAAATGATGGAAACCTTTGATAACAAAGGTTCCAATCCTGAAGTTTGGCTCGACCTAGACAATATAAAAAACAATTTTAACTCATACAAAAAGGAGGTTGATTCAATAAAAATTGACGACGGGCTATCACAGCCGCGCAAGGATACGCTTGAAAGATTAAAGAAAAGCTATTCTCTTGGTATCGGCGGACTCATTATTTTTACAGAAAGCCTACAGGAGATTGTCAAGGATGGCAAACTGAGTAACCCATATAAATCAAAAGATTCTGTAAAAACATGGGGAGAAAATTTGGGAACTGGATACGAAACGTTAAAATCTTTAGGGAAAGAATATGACGTCAAGATAAGCGCAACACCTCAATATACACCAAAGAATTTTCCGGCGAATTGTCAAGCTAAGTGCAACTTTTTAGAGTAATGTACTTCGTATGGCGT
>OGCN01003981.1_pt1 | contig 13408 bp, 10 predicted proteins | sample 1570181 | NCBI WGS metagenome assembly OGCN01 (sample SAMEA4370584, study PRJEB24528) | human gut metagenome | reverse complement strand
CCACATACACTACATACCCATTTAGCCATAATCGTTATCTCCTTTTCTTTTATATAATATTTTTTAAAATTCTGTTTTGTGTTTCTTTGTAATCAAATCAGTAATGATTACTGATATTAAAATAGCACAATTTTTGTAGTTCGTCAATAGTTTTTTGAAAAAAGTTGAAAAACTTTTTCAGTTAATTCTTATCAATACAGTCCCCGCAGATTCCGTAGAAATGCGTCACATAATTCTGGATCTTGCCCGTACAGCACTGTTGGGCCGTCTCCATGATGCCGTCGATACTCGGCATATCCAGGTCCATAACCCGATGGCATTTGGTACAGATAAAATGATGATGCCGGGTGGCGTTGCCGTCGAAACGGTCAGCTCCTCCGTCAGTGGTGATTTTCATGATCTCGCCCAGATCGGAGAGAAGAGCCAGGTTCCGGTAAACGGTTCCCAGGCTGATGTTCGGAAATTCCTGCCGGATATTCATATAGATGGTATCGGCGGTGGGATGGTCCGTCCGGGTGGCGAGGAAAGCCTTGATACATTCTCTCTGTTTGCTTCTTTTCAGATTTGCCATATATTTTTTCTCCTTCCGCAAATGCACCTGCCCAACGCAGAAGCTTCTATATAATATAGAAGAAAAACTTTTGCGCTCTGGCGGGAGGTCATATACAATAATAATAACAGTTACTGATATAAATAGAGTAGCGCAAGAAAAGCTTTTTGTCAACGCTTTTTTGTTTGCAGCAGAGAAAAAACATCCCATGTATTATTCAGTGAAAATCTGCTATACTGACAGCAGAAAGGTAGACTTGTTCGGGACTTTTGCGCCCGGATTTTAAGGAGGATAAAAAATGGGAAAATTATACGATTGCATCATCATCGGTTCCGGCCCGGCAGGACTTACGGCGGCGATCTATGCGGCCCGGGCCTGCCTGTCTGTTCTGGTGCTGGAAAAGGAGTTTGTAAGCGGTGGCCAGGTGGTAAATACCTACGAGGTGGACAACTATCCGGGTTATCGGGGGATCAGCGGCTTTGACTTAGGGATGAAGTTTCGGGAGCATGCGGAAAAACTGGACGTGGAGTTTGTAATGGAAGCCGTGGAACGGGTGGATCTGGAAAAGGAAGAGAAAATAATCTATACCGACCAGAGTGAATATCACGGCCGGACCGTGATTCTGGCTATGGGCGCTTCCCACAGAAAGCTGGAGGTCCGGGGAGAAGAGGATTTTTCTGGCATGGGCGTTTCCTACTGCGCGACCTGCGACGGGGCCTTTTTCAAGGGAAAAACTGTTGCCGTGGTGGGTGGTGGAGACGTGGTCATTGAGGATGCGATCTTTCTCTCCAAAGGCTGCGAGAAGGTTTATCTGATCCACAGAAGAAATCAGCTCCGGGGGGCGGAGAGTTTGCAGAGAGAACTTTTCGCGAGACCCAATATCGAAGTGATCTGGGACTCTGAGGTGACGCGGATCTTAGGCGAGGACCAGGTGGAAAGCGTCCATCTGAAAAATACAGAGAACGGTGAAAAGAGAAATCTACCGGTGGAAGGCCTCTTTGTGGCGGTGGGCGTCGTTCCCTGCACAACTCTGATCAAAGGACAGGTGGCGCTGGATGATTTCGGATATGTTAAGGCGAGGGAGGATTGTGTAACAAATATTCCTGGCGTTTTCGCGGCGGGAGACCTTCGCACAAAGCCCATGAAACAGATCGTCACCGCCGTGGCAGACGGGGCAAATGCCGTAAATTCCGCCCGGAATTATCTTACGAAAAAAGAGTAAGAAATGAAAAATATGTGAATCTCTGTTGACAAATTAAGCTGAATTTGTTATGATAGCCCTATGTAAAATTAACAATTATGTAACAAATCGGTTAAAACACGGAAATCCTTTTGGAAAACTTCGTTGAAAACCGATACGGAGGGTGATATCTATAATGAAAAGAAGCGTGTTAATGAAACTTACGGCCTGCTGTATGACCGGTGCAATGGTTCTTGGAAGCACTGGGGTGGTGACTATGGCTTCCGGACTGGATTCCGCACTGGCAGGTATGGGCGCAGAGATCGCAGGTAGTCAGCAGCAGAAGGAAGTTGTGAAGGTGGCTCCGACCGGTTATGATACCGTGGCCATCGCACAGGTAGATGAGTATGTAAATATCCGTGACGCAGCCAGCACAGAGGGCAACGTTGTCGGAAAACTTTATAATAACTGCAAGGCAGAGATCCTTGGCAAGACCGATGACGGCTGGTACCTCATTCAGTCCGGAGAGGTGACCGGATATGTGAGCTCCGATTATTTTGTGACTGGATCTCAGGCTGAGGCCCTGGCTCAGGAAGTCGGCACGGACATGGCTACGGTAAAAGACGGGACCGAGACTCTGATGGTTCGTTCCTCCGCAGATAGCAATTCCGAGGCGATTTCCATGGTCGGCGATTCCGAGAAGCTGAGAGTCCTCGAGGACGACGGCGACTGGGTAAAGGTTGCAGTGGATGATGATGTGGAAGGTTATGTTTCCAAAGAGTATGTAGACTGCGATACCGAGTTCGTGGAAGCAGAGTCCGTAGAGCAGGCAGAGGCGAGAAAAGCAGCAGTCCAGGAAGCTCTTGACAAAGCAACCCAGATGCAGGAAGCAGCTTACGCAGCTATGAACGCCGCTGACGGAAACGAGGCAGCTTACGCAGCAGATCAGGCCAACGCAGCACTGGCAGAAGCCAAGATGCTGGCCAGCGAGCAGGAATATGATTACGAGATTCAGGATCTGACAGATCAGATCGCATATGTAGCACAGGATACCTCCGTTGCATCTGTATGGGCACAGGAAGCTCAGGCAGAGGAGGAGCGTATCGCAGCTGAGAAGGCAGCCCAGGAGGCAGCCGAGGCTCAGGCGGCAGCAGAAGCTCAGGCAGCGGCTGATGCGGCAGCTCAGACAGCAGCAGCTTCCCAGGCAAGTGCAGATAGCCAGGAGCAGGAAGCACAGCAGAAAGAGCAGGCAGCAGCCGATGCATGGCAGACAGCTGTAGACGCACAGAATCAGGCAGACCAGAACTGGTCTGAGGAAGCCCAGGCAGAAGCCGATGCGGCAGCCCAGGCAGCCATCGAAGCAGCGGCAGCAGCAGAAGCAGCCCGCCAGCAGGCAGAGGCTGAAGCAGCGGCAGCAGAGGCAGCCCGTCAGCAGGCAGAGGCCGAGGCAGCAGCCAAGGCAGAGCAGGAAGCACAGCAGAATCAGCAGGATGGCAACTACGACGATGGTTCCTCCTACGATGGCAGCTCCAGCAGCTCCTCAGATAGCAGTTCTTCCGATAGCAGCTCAAGCTCCAGCTCTTCCAGCATTCGTCAGAGTGTTGTAAGCTACGCACTTCAGTTTGTAGGTAATCCGTATGTATACGGCGGCACCAGCCTGACCAACGGAGCAGACTGTTCCGGTTTTGTACTTTCCGTAATGGCAAACTTCGGCATCAGCCTTCCGCGTACCGCAGCAGCACAGTCTACCGTAGGTACTCCGGTAAGCCTGGATTCCATCCAGCCCGGCGACCTTCTGTTCTATCAGGGCAGCGGCGGAATCGGTCATGTAACCATGTACATCGGTAACGGACAGGTCGTACATGCCAGCAATCCGAGCACAGGAATTACGGTATCCAGCATCGACTACCGTACACCTTGCTGTGCAAGAAGTTTCTTCTAATATAGTATAAGCACCCCCCAGGAGTCCATTTCCCTATCACCCGGAAATGGGCTCCTTTTATACATAATGATGATACCAGGGTCAAAACTTCCCGAAAATCTCCCCTGTGGGCTTACAGGAAAAGGTCATGCTTTTTCCAGTTGCCGGATGTCGAAAGGTGAGCTCGAAGGCACAGAGGGCCAGAGTGGACCCTTTGGAAGCGGGATTGTATTTCCGGTCGCCGTAGAGGGGGAGGCCGACGTCTGCCATCTGGACGCGGATCTGGTGATGGCGGCCGGTGAAAAGATGAATCCGGACGAGGGAGAGGGGGAGGGCGGCGAGAGCCGGATCTTCCAGTGTTTTCAGGCATTCGTAGGAGAGCCGGGACTCCTTCGCGCCTTTGGTTCCTTTGGGAACCTTTTTGGAAGTGTTGGTGCGGCCGTCCTTTAAGAGATAATCTGTGAGCGATTCCTCTTCTTTCGCGGTTCCTTCCACGACGGCGAGGTAGGTCTTTTTCATCTCGTTCTGAGCGATTCCTTTGCTCAGGGAAGCGGCGGCCTTCTGATTTTTGGCGAATACCATGACGCCCTGTACGGGCTGGTCCAGCCGGTGAATCATACCGAGATAGGGAATGCCGCCGGGCTTTCCACCCGTTTCCGCCAGATGATTTTTAAGTAAACTTACCATGTCTTTACTGCCGATGCGGCTGGTCTCCACCGGAATCCCGGCGGGCTTTTCCACCACAAGAATGTCTTTATCTTCATATAAAATATTCATATCCAATCCTCCTGAAAATCAATTGTCTCCATCGTATCATGCCAGCCCTAAAATGTAAATCTGCGGTCTGTCCGGCCATTGTATTTTGAAGGATTATAAGGTAAAATGTAATTATTCAGAACATTCAGAATAAATTTGTTATGGCACTGTTTTGGGGATTTACGAAGACAAGGGAGGGTTATTTTTGTATAAAGTATTGCTGGTGGATGACGAGGCGCTGATCCGTGAGGCGATCAGCGAGAACACCCGCTGGAAGGAACTGGGGTACGAGCTTATGGGGACCTGCAAGAACGGCAGGGAAGCAATCGAACGGCTGGATCAGGAAGAAGCAGATCTGGTCCTGACAGATATCTGCATGCCCTATGTGGACGGCATGGAACTGACCCGCTATCTCTATGAGAAGCACAAAGGGGTCAAGGTTATCATTATCAGCGGTTATGATGACTTTGAGTATGCCAAGACAGCGGTAAAATATCAGGTGATGGACTATATTTTAAAACCCATCACGGCGAAAGAGCTGGCCCAGACTCTGACGCGGGTAAAAGAAAAACTGGACGAGGAGCGTTTTCAGAGGTCGGATATGAAGAGAATCCGCGGCGCGTATATGAGCAATCTGCCGATTCTCCGCGGCCGTTTCCTGAACAGCCTTCTCATGGGAAACGTGGGAGCGCAGGAAATCCAGGAAAAATTAAAGGATTATAAGATCCGGCTGGATGGAAAATATTTCATGACGGCCCTTGTGACCGGGGACGATTTGACGCCGTTTCTGAGACAGTCGGACGAGTATAAGAGCGATCTGGCCTGCTTTGCAATCTACAATATTTCCGCGGAGATCATGGATTTTTACCAGGCGGGCGTGAGCTTTCAGGATGTGGACGAGCGGACCGTGCTGATTTTTTCGGGAAACGAGGGGATCGAGGAGCTGGCGTTAAAAGTGACGGAGGAGATTCACGACAGCATTTTCCATTTTCTGAAGGTTCAGAGCACTATCGGACTCGGCGGCAGGGTCGGACGGCTTCAGGAGCTGCCGCGATCCTTCCAGGAGGCGAAACGGACGCTGGAATACAAGTTTGTTCTGGGCGGAAATCAGGTGATCTATGCCAGGGAGCTTCCGGAAAATCAGGATCTGGTCAGCGGTGAGCTGCCGAAATATGTGAGCCGGATCTGCCTGGCGATCCGAAGCGGAAAGGAAGAGGACGTACGGGAGGAAATCGGCGCTTTCACCAGTGCCCTCCGGCAATCCTGTCTGAACCGGAACAGGAGCATTTTTCATGTGCAGAATCTGATCCTCTCGGTCATGAACGAGCTGGATCTTGCGGCTCTGAACGATGAAAAGATTTTAAAAGAGGAGCGGGAGCTTCTCAATACGGTCTACGCCCGGAATCATCTTTCCGAGGTGGAGGAGGTGCTGGTGGCTTTCAGCACTCGGCTGGCGGAGCATTTCCGGGACGAGAAGGACAGCTACTGTAAGCGGCAGGCCCTTCGGGCGCTGGATTACATTGAGGAACATTATAAGGATTCCGACGTGACCTTAAATTCTGTCTGCTCCTATCTGGCCATGAGCACGAGCTATTTCAGCTCAATTTTCAAGAATTACACCGGGGAGACTTTTATCGAGGCACTGACGAGGAAGCGCGTGGAAAAGGCGAAATTCCTCCTGGAAAACACCTCCCGGAAAAACTACGAGATCGCCTGTGACGTGGGCTACAGCGATCCCCATTATTTTTCCAATATCTTTAAAAAAGCTACGGGTATGACGCCGACAGAGTATGCCAGAAAGGTGCGGAAGTAATGGGCGGGGAAAAAAAGTCTCCCTTACGGATGCTTTCCAGATTCCGGACCATACGGGGGGCTATGATCTTTTCTTATATGGCGATCACCTTGCTGGCACTTCTGATCTTCCTGCTGTTCTCTCTGAATTACACGGAGAGGACGATTCTGGAAAATTCAGAATCCTATACGATCCAGCTGGTGGAGCAGGTGAACGGGGATATCGATTCCTACATCAGTTATATGGAAAACATCATGGAGATTGTTACGAACAATCCGGAACTCTCCGATTATCTTTTTGACCGGATGGAGCATATCATGATGCGGGAACGGATCCAGGAGCAGTTTGTCACGCTGCTGGATGCCCGGTCTGATATCTGCAACATTGCTGTTTTTGCAAAGAACGGGCGGACGCTCATCAACAGAGGAACGGACACACGCAATCCGTATGTGGATCTCGCCAGCATGCCCTGGTATCAGGATACGATGGAGGCGGAAGGAAAAGCGGTGATCTCCGCTTCACATGTCCAGAATGCCATTGAGGGAAAATATCAGTGGGTGATCACGCTGAGCAAAGGACTGATCAATCCGGAAACGCATGAGGTAGAGGGGATTTTTTTTGTAGATATGAACTACAGTTCCATACAGGAGCTTTGTACTAATGTGAACCTGGGGAGCAAAAGCTACCTGTTTATTGTGGGGAAAAAAGGAAAGATCATTTATCATCCCAAGCAGCAGCTGCTTTACAGCGGCATGAAAACGGAGCTCATCGATGAGGTGCTGGAAAACGGGACAGGGAACTTTCTGACCTCTCAAAACGGGCGGCGTCAGCTGTATTCCGTATTTAAATCGGATAAGACAGGCTGGTCTGTAGTCGGCGTTTCCGATGTCTCGGAGTTTATGAAGAATCGTTCCGAAATCCAGTTTTTTTATCTGCTGATCGCACTTTGTCTGGGAGTCCTTTCTCTGCTTCTGGCGTTGTGGCTTTCTGGTGAGATCACAAAACCGGTAAAGGAACTGGAACAGTCTATGAAAAATGTGCAGAAGGGAGAGTTTGACAAGGCTCTGATAAGTCCTGAGGGCTGCAATGAGATCACCAGTCTGACCCATTCCTTCAATATCATGACAGAGAAGATCCAGAATCTGATGGCGGAAAATGTCCGTGAACAGAAGCAGAAGAGAAAAAGTGAGCTTCAGGCGCTTCAGGCACAGATCAATCCGCATTTTCTTTATAATACGCTGGATTCCATCATCTGGATGGCAGAGAGTGGAAAAAATGAAGAAGTGGTGCAGATGACTTCGGCTCTGGCAAAGCTTCTCCGCCAGAGCATCAGCAATGAGGATGAGATCGTCACGGTAGAGCGGGAGATCGAGTATACCCGTAATTATTTGGCGATTCAGAAGCTTCGCTACCGGGATCAGCTGGAATATATCATTGATATAGACGAAGAGGTCCTTCACCGGAAGATCGTCAAGCTGGTGATCCAGCCACTGGTGGAAAATGCCATTTATCATGGCATCAAATATCTGGACGGAAAGGGGATGCTCCTTATCCTGGGAGAGATCCAGGACGGAAAGGTGGTCATCACCATACGGGACAACGGCGTTGGCATGGACGAAGAAACACTGAAGCATATCCTGGAAAAGAAACCGGAACCGAAGGAAAAGCAGAGGAAAAAAACAAGCCATGTGGGAGTCTATAATGTACAGAACCGTCTGCAGCTTTATTATGGAAAGGAATACGGGCTGGTTTATGAGAGTATGCCGGGCATGGGAACCGGCGTTTCTGTGATCATTCCCGCAGAGGGAGGGGAAGAGTCATGAAAAATAACGGAAAATATATAGTTGGGCTCATTATCCTGATCCTTGTCCTTGTTTTTGGAGCGGGGATCATAATCGTAAACCGTTCCAGCACAGCCAGACGTATCCAGGTAGTCTATATTCCCAAAGCACGGGATGATGCCAATGATTTCTGGACCTCGCTTTTGAAAGGGGCGCAGATGGCAGCTAACGAGTATGACGTGGATCTGACGATTCTCGCTCCGGATTCCGAGCAGGATTTTGAAGCCCAGGTGCGTTACATTGATGAAGCTATCGCCATGAATCCGAATGCGATCATCCTTTCGCCTTCCAGTAAAAGTGAGATCACGGAGGCGGCGAACCGGATCGTTGTCGCGGGGATCCGGCTGGTACTCATTGATTCTGAACTGGATCAGAATCTTCAGTCGATCGTGGTAGAGACGGACAATGTGGCTGCCGGACGGAAAATGGGGGAATTTATCCTGACACATCTTCCGGAAAATCCGGTGATCGGAGTGGTATCCCATGTGAAAAGTTCTTCTACCGCGCAGGAGCGTTACCAGGGTCTCTGTGAAGGACTGGGGGATGAGAAAGAACATATCGTGGGAACCGTTTACTGCGATTCCAATTATGAAAAAGCATACAACCGGACAAAAGCCCTTCTGGAAGAGCATCCGGACATCAATATCCTGGTGGGTCTCAATGAATACAGTGCCATAGGAGCCGGGAAAGCGGTCCGGGATCTGGGACTTTCCGATTCGATCCTCATGGTTGGCTTTGACAGTTCCATTGAAGAAGTCCAGATGCTGGAAGAAGGGGTGTTCAATGCCATTATAGTCCAGAAGCCCTTTAACATGGGGTATCTTGGTGTGGAAAATACAGTGCTTCTCCTTCGGGGCGAGATCCTTCCGGAAATGGTGGATTCCGGCTCCGAGCTCATCACAAAAGAGAATATGTATACGGATGAGAATCAGAAATTCCTCTTTCCGTTCTTGGATTAAGAGACAAAAGGCTCTGCGAAAGCAGGGCTTTTTTGTGCAGTTTATTATGCCAGGTGTAAAAAATTCCATGAAAAAGTAAAATATTCCCCTTTCATCAGAAGATATCCCATTCTTTTTCTTCAAAAATAACCATATAATATTGTCATAGTAATGAAGAAATGATCAACCTGCCTAAAAATGTATTGGGGGCTTTTCGGGGGCGAAAAGAAATGTACGGAAAAGGGCAGGATGATCCTTTCACCAAAGGAAACGGAGGGTATCGTCATGTATACGGCAACACTTGGAGAATGGAGGAAGAGAAATGGAAAATTTTAAAAACAGTCCGATTGTGAAAAAACTCGGTTTCAACCGGATCATCCTTTGTGGTGTACTGGTGCTGATGTACATACTGTTCAGTATCGTCGAGCCCAGCTTTGTGAGCTACTCGCGTATCATCAGTGCATTAAACTATGCGTACTTCCTGGGCTTTCTGGCTCTGGGCGTTACTTTCGTTATTGCGACAGGTGAGATTGATTTCTCCATCGGACCCGTGATGTTCTGTGCGGCTCTGATCGGTGGAAAACTCTTTGTGGACGGTGTTCCCATGGGAGCATGTCTTATCATCACCATTCTGGTGGGCCTTGTATTCGGACTTTTCAGCGGCTTTCTGGTGGCTTATATGGGACTGCCGTCCTTCATTTCCTCCATGGCCGTCATGATGCTTTCCAAAGGTATCGGTTCCGTCTTCACGAAGACACAGGCCATGAGCTGGCCCCAGTCCAGTGGCGAAGGCGGCTGGTACAAAAACCTGATCAAAATGAATGTGGGCGGAACGGATATCCCTACAGGTCTTATCATTCTCCTGATCGTGGCTGTTATCTGCGGTATCATCCTCAATAACACCAAAGCAGGACGTTATATCCTTTGTCTTGGAAGCAACCAGGAAGCAGTAAGGCTTTCCGGTGTTGACGTAAAGAAATGGAAACTGCTGGCTTTCGTGATCTGCGGTACGCTGGCAGGCTTCGCAGCCATCGCCTATGTGGGATCTTACACCATCGTTTCCCCGGGTCTTGGAGATACCTTCAACAATGACGCCATTGCAAGCTGTGTTATGGGCGGAACGTCCATGTCCGGAGGCGTCGCCTCCATCGGCGGAAGTATCATCGGCGTTATGATTATTTCTCTTCTTCAGGAAGGAATCCTGGCTATGGGCTTCCAGAAGGATTATCAGTATGTAATTACCGGTATCATCGTTCTGGTGGCAGTATTTGCCGATGTACGAAGCAGAAGAAAGAAAAACTGATTGATCCATAGAAAGAAAGGTAGAAGGTGAAGACATGGGCGAAGTTATTTTGACTATGAAAGGGATCGACAAATCGTTCCCGGGTGTACATGCCCTTGATCATGTAGATCTTGAAATCAGAAAAGGTGAAGTGCTCGCCCTCATGGGAGAAAACGGAGCCGGAAAATCCACTCTTATGAAGGTGCTGACCGGTATTTATAAAAAAGACTCCGGAACCATCACCTACGAGGGAAAAGAAGTAGAATTTGCAAATCCCCGTGACGCACAGGCAGCAGGCGTTGTCATCGTGCATCAGGAGTTAAATATGATGAACCATCTGACCGTGGCCCAGAACATTTTCATCGGCCGTGAGATCATGAATGGAAAACTCATCAACGATGCGAAGATGAATCAGGAAGCAGCAAAGCTTTTTGATCGTCTGAACATCAAGATTGATCCCACAGAAAAAATGGGAAATCTGACCGTAGGCCGTCAGCAGATGTGCGAGATCGCAAAAGCCATCTCCCATGACGCCAAGGTTATCATTTTCGACGAGCCGTCAGCAGCGCTGACTGAGGCCGAGATCGAAGAGCTGTTTAAAATCATCCGTGACCTTCGTGATAAGGGCATGGGAATCGTTTATATCTCTCATCGTATGGATGAGATCAAGGTCATCACGGACCGCGTGACCGTCATGCGTGACGGCTGCTATGTAGGCACCCTCATCACCAAGGAATGTACCAAGGACGACATCATCAACATGATGGTTGGCCGTGTCATTTACGAGGATCCGAAGACCGAGAGCAACGTTCCGAAGAACGCTCCGGTAGTACTCAAGGTGGAAAACCTCAACGCAGGAAAAATGGTACAGAATGTAAGCTTCGAGCTTCACAAAGGCGAGATCCTCGGTTTCTCCGGCCTGATGGGCGCAGGACGTACCGAGACGGCCAGAGCTCTTTTCGGAGCAGACCCCAAGGAGAGCGGAAAGATCTACATAAACGGAAAAGAAGTGGATATCAAGAATCCCATGGATGCGGTAAAACATGGTATCGGTTATCTTTCTGAGGACCGGAAACGTTACGGTATCGTCGTAGGAAAGAGCGTGGCGGAGAACTCCACGATGGCTACCATGGACCAGTTCATGAGCGGCGCTTTCATCAATAAGAAGAAAGAGAGAGCTATCGCCCAGAAATATGTGGATTCCCTGAAGACAAAGACTCCCAACGTGGATCAGCTGGTGGTAAACCTTTCCGGAGGAAACCAGCAGAAAGTTGTTATCGCCAAATGGCTGGTGAGAAACTGTGATATCCTGATCTTCGATGAGCCTACCCGAGGCATCGACGTAGGAGCAAAGAGTGAAATTTACCATCTGATGAACGAGCTGGTAGCAGCTGGAAAATCGATCATCATGATTTCCTCTGAGATGACAGAGATTTTGAGAATGAGCGACCGTATCATAGTTATGTGCGAAGGCCGGGTAACCGGTGAGATCGGAATTGAGGAAGCAACTCAGGAACGTATCATGCACGCGGCAACGCTTCGGAAGTAGGAGGAGATAGAGATGGCAGATAAGAAAAAAGGAAATGCTTTTACAAACAATCCCCTTGTAAAAGCTGTGGGTACACAGAAAATCGTAGTATTGCTCGTAATCATTGTTCTGTTTGCATTTTTCAGCATCATGAGCCCGGGCTTTCGTAAATATCCTACACTGGTAAGTATTTTTGATTATTCCTATTATATCAGCTTCATGGCCATCGGCGTTACCTTCTGTCTGATCACAGGCGGTGTGGATCTGTCCATTGGTACCGGAATGATCTGCTACGCACTGTTCGGCGGTTATCTCATTACCCGTCAGGGCATGCCGGTGCTCGTAGGTATCCTGGGAACGATTCTCATGGGTGTTATCATGGGCTGCATCAACGGTGTGCTGGTGGCAGTTCTGGAGCTTCCACCGTTCATCGCTACTCTGGGAACCATGATGGTAGCCAGAGGTTTCGGTTCCATCATCACAGGCGGTATGAGCGTGACCTGGCCGGCAGCTTCCAGTGAGCAGGGCTGGTTCCGTATGTTATTTAAGATCAACAAACCCGGACTTCTTCTTCCGGTAGGCTTTTTGTGGGTGATTTTTTTCGTCATCCTCATGTCCCTCTTCCTCAACAAAACGAGACCGGGACGTTACATCATTGCAATCGGAAGTAATAAAGAAGCTACAAGACTTTCTGGCGTAAATGTGGTAAAATATCAGGCGTTAGCATATATCCTTTCCGGTGTGTTCGCAGGAATCGCAGGAGTTGCTTACGCGGCTGTATTCTCTTCATCTATCGCCCCCGGAAGCGGCGCAGGCCTTGAGCTTGACGCTATCGCCGGTGCCATCATCGGCGGAACTTCCATGACAGGAGGCTGCGGTTCCATTTTCGGTACCCTGCTCGGCGTATTCGTTATGTCCATGCTGAAATCCGGCCTTCCGTATATCGGTCTGCAGGCAAACTGGCAGCAGATCATCACCGGTCTGATTCTGATTCTCGCCGTATTCATCGACGTGATCAAGAATAGAAAATTAGCCTAACACAGCAGCACACACACTTTTTATTTTTTCGACAGCGGAATGAGAGGTTCCGCTGCCCTTCAAAAGGAGGATTTCGAAGGATGAAACGCAAAGTAATCAGCGCACTCTTATGTGCATCCATGGTAGCAACAATGGTTGGCGGCTGCGGAAGCGGCTCAAATAAGACAACCGAGAAAGCCACTGAGAAAGCAACAGAAGCTGCCACCGAGAAAGCAACCGAGAAGGCAACTGAAAAAGCAACGGAAAAAGCTACTGAGACTGAGAAAGCCACTGAGAAGGCTACAGAAAAAGCTACCGAGGCAGCTACTACAGAAGCTGCAACGACGGAAGAAGAAACTACCGAGAAAGCAACGGAAAAGGCTACTGAAAAAGAAACCAAGAAAAAAGTAGAGACTGAGACCGAGTCTGCTTCCAAGGAGACCGAGAAGGCTACTGAGAAGGAAACCGAAAAGGCTACTGAGAAGGAAACCAAGAAGGAAACTGAGAAGGCTACTGAGAAAGAGACCGAGAAGGAAACTGAGAAAGTAACCGAGAAAGAGACCGAGAAGGAAACTGAGAAGGCTACCGAGAAAGAGACCGAGA
>OGCN01003960.1_pt1 | contig 13502 bp, 10 predicted proteins | sample 1570181 | NCBI WGS metagenome assembly OGCN01 (sample SAMEA4370584, study PRJEB24528) | human gut metagenome | reverse complement strand
TATCTTTCAAAAAACGATATTTTCACCAAGGGGAAAGTCCGCCCTTTTTTAGTCAGAAAATAAAATAGATTTTTTCTCATTTAACTATTGACATTTATTAGCTGGACTTTGAACTAAAATTCGAGCTACGAGGGCAGACTTTGAGACTCGTAATGTGATAAGCTAGAGCCATCATAAGAAATAAGTAAAAAAAGACCTATTGTTACTTCTTTAAGCAAAATATTTGACATCGCAATAGGAAAATAGTATATTTGAATTACAAGTAATTTCTACTTATGGTAGATTAAAGATATCAGGTATTAAAGAAGTAACGTTAAAAAACGTTATTTTTTTACAAGGACACTAGTTACACATTACATATCTTTATAAAAAAGGAGAGAAATATGAATAACGGAACAAATAACTTTCAGAATTTTATCGGAATTTCTTCTTTGCAGAAGACTCTTAGGAATGCTCTCATTCCAACCGAAACAACACAGCAATTTATTGTTAAAAATGGAATAATTAAAGAAGATGAACTCAGAGGAGAAAATCGTCAGATACTTAAAGATATCATGGATGATTATTACAGAGGTTTCATTTCAGAAACTTTATCGTCAATTGATGATATTGACTGGACTTCTTTATTTGAGAAAATGGAAATTCAGTTAAAAAATGGAGATAATAAAGACACTCTTATAAAAGAACAGGCTGAAAAACGTAAGGCAATCTATAAAAAATTTGCAGATGATGATAGATTTAAAAATATGTTCAGTGCAAAATTAATCTCAGATATTCTTCCTGAATTTGTCATTCATAACAATAATTATTCTGCATCAGAAAAGGAAGAAAAAACACAGGTAATTAAATTATTTTCCAGATTTGCAACATCATTCAAGGACTATTTTAAAAACAGGGCTAATTGTTTTTCTGCTGATGATATATCTTCATCTTCTTGTCATAGAATAGTTAATGATAATGCAGAAATATTTTTTAGTAATGCATTGGTGTATAGGAGAATTGTAAAAAATCTTTCAAATGATGATATAAATAAAATATCCGGAGATATTAAGGATTCATTAAAGGAAATGTCTCTGGAGGAAATTTATTCTTATGAAAAATATGGGGAATTTATTACACAGGAAGGTATATCTTTTTATAATGATATATGCGGTAAAGTAAATTTATTTATGAATTTATATTGCCAGAAAAATAAAGAAAACAAAAATCTCTATAAGCTGCGAAAGCTTCATAAACAGATACTGTGCATAGCAGATACTTCTTATGAGGTGCCGTATAAATTTGAATCAGATGAAGAGGTTTATCAATCAGTGAATGGATTTTTGGACAATATTAGTTCAAAACATATCGTTGAAAGATTGCGTAAGATTGGAGACAACTATAACGGCTACAATCTTGATAAGATTTATATTGTTAGTAAATTCTATGAATCAGTTTCACAAAAGACATATAGAGATTGGGAAACAATAAATACTGCATTAGAAATTCATTACAACAATATATTACCCGGAAATGGTAAATCTAAAGCTGACAAGGTAAAAAAAGCGGTAAAGAATGATCTGCAAAAAAGCATTACTGAAATCAATGAGCTTGTTAGCAATTATAAATTATGTCCGGATGATAATATTAAAGCAGAGACATATATACATGAAATATCACATATATTGAATAATTTTGAAGCACAGGAGCTTAAGTATAATCCTGAAATTCATCTGGTGGAAAGTGAATTGAAAGCATCTGAATTAAAAAATGTTCTCGATGTAATAGTGAATGCTTTTCATTGGTGTTCGGTTTTTATGACAGAGGAGCTGGTAGATAAAGATAATAATTTTTATGCCGAGTTAGAAGAGATATATGACGAAATATATCCGGTAATTTCATTGTATAATCTTGTGCGTAATTATGTAACGCAGAAGCCATATAGTACAAAAAAAATTAAATTGAATTTTGGTATTCCTACACTAGCGGATGGATGGAGTAAAAGTAAAGAATATAGTAATAATGCAATTATTCTCATGCGTGATAATTTGTACTATTTAGGAATATTTAATGCAAAAAATAAGCCTGACAAAAAGATAATTGAAGGTAATACATCAGAAAATAAAGGGGATTATAAGAAGATGATTTATAATCTTCTGCCAGGACCAAATAAAATGATCCCCAAGGTATTCCTCTCTTCAAAAACCGGAGTGGAAACATATAAGCCGTCTGCCTATATATTGGAGGGCTATAAACAAAACAAGCATCTTAAATCCTCTAAGGATTTTGATATAACGTTTTGTCACGATTTGATTGATTATTTTAAGAACTGTATAGCAATACATCCTGAATGGAAGAATTTTGGCTTTGATTTTTCTGACACCTCCGCATATGAAGATATCAGCGGATTTTACAGAGAAGTCGAATTGCAAGGTTATAAAATCGACTGGACATATATCAGCGAAAAGGATATTGATTTGTTGCAGGAAAAAGGACAGTTATATTTATTCCAAATATATAACAAAGATTTTTCCAAGAAAAGTACCGGAAATGATAATCTTCATACTATGTATTTGAAGAATTTGTTTAGTGAAGAGAATTTAAAGGATATTGTACTGAAATTAAACGGTGAGGCGGAAATCTTCTTTAGAAAATCAAGCATAAAGAATCCTATAATTCATAAAAAAGGCTCTATTCTTGTAAATAGAACATATGAAGCAGAGGAAAAAGATCAATTTGGAAATATCCAGATAGTCAGAAAAACCATACCGGAAAATATATATCAGGAGCTTTATAAATATTTCAATGATAAAAGTGATAAAGAACTTTCAGATGAAGCAGCTAAGCTTAAGAATGTAGTAGGTCATCATGAGGCTGCTACAAACATAGTAAAAGATTATAGATATACATATGATAAATATTTTCTTCATATGCCTATTACAATCAATTTTAAAGCCAATAAGACAAGCTTTATTAATGACAGAATATTACAATATATTGCTAAAGAAAAGAATTTGCATGTAATAGGCATTGATCGTGGTGAAAGAAACCTGATATATGTTTCAGTAATTGATACTTGTGGAAATATTGTTGAACAAAAATCGTTTAACATTGTTAATGGATATGATTATCAGATTAAGCTCAAGCAGCAGGAGGGGGCGCGACAAATCGCACGAAAAGAATGGAAAGAAATCGGCAAAATAAAAGAAATTAAAGAAGGCTATTTATCTCTTGTAATTCATGAAATTTCAAAGATGGTTATTAAATATAATGCCATAATTGCAATGGAGGATTTAAGCTACGGATTTAAAAAAGGTCGTTTCAAGGTTGAGCGACAGGTTTACCAGAAGTTTGAGACAATGCTTATCAACAAACTCAACTATCTGGTATTTAAAGATATATCCATAACGGAAAACGGTGGTCTTCTAAAGGGATATCAGCTTACATATATTCCTGAAAAACTTAAAAATGTCGGTCATCAGTGTGGCTGTATATTTTACGTACCTGCTGCCTATACATCAAAAATAGATCCTACAACCGGATTTGTAAATATATTCAAATTTAAAGATTTAACAGTTGATGCGAAGAGAGAATTTATAAAAAAATTTGACAGTATCAGATATGATTCAGAAAAAAATCTGTTTTGTTTTACATTTGATTATAATAACTTTATTACGCAAAATACTGTTATGTCAAAGTCAAGCTGGAGTGTATATACGTACGGAGTTAGGATAAAAAGAAGATTTGTCAATGGCAGGTTCTCAAATGAATCGGATACAATTGATATAACAAAAGATATGGAAAAAACCCTCGAAATGACAGATATAAATTGGAGAGATGGTCATGATCTGAGACAGGATATTATTGATTATGAAATCGTACAACACATATTTGAGATTTTCAAATTGACTGTACAAATGAGAAACAGTTTAAGTGAATTAGAAGACAGGGATTATGACCGTTTGATTTCTCCGGTGCTCAATGAAAATAATATATTTTATGATTCAGCTAAAGCAGGAGATGCGTTACCTAAAGACGCAGATGCTAATGGTGCATATTGTATAGCTCTAAAAGGCTTGTATGAAATCAAACAAATTACAGAGAATTGGAAAGAAAACGGTAAGTTTTCAAGAGATAGACTTAAAATTTCCAATAAGGACTGGTTTGACTTTATTCAAAATAAAAGGTATTTATAATGGATGATTTGATAATTATTTCAAATTTAAATGATTTCATTTTTTGTGCGGCTTCCATATATTTCCATAAATTATATGGAAGCGAGGACACAATTATGTATCAGTCAAAAGCTCAGCTTGATGGAACCAAGGCACATGAAAAAATAGACAATGGGACATATTCAACACGAAAAAATATACTAATTTCAAATGACAAATTACGAACCAGTTTTGCTAAGTATCTGTCAAGATTTGGACATCGAATTCAATATTCAGTATTTGAGATTGACAACAGTAAAAGAATTGTTGATAATATAGTTAACGATTTGACGAACACATTTGAAAAACGATTTTCACAATCAGATAGTGTATATATTTTCAAAATGTCATCAAGCTGTGAAGTTCTAAGATATGGTTATGCCAAAAATGAAGAAAATGATTTTTTCATCATAACGTAATGCAAACCTAGACCTTAATTTTATAATAATCTATATTACTTAACATATATTGTGCAAATGCTATATAAAATAATAAAAATAAAGTTGCTTAGCCCCAAAAAATTGTGCAAATACACAAATTTGGAGTTGAGTAATATAGAATAATTTCTACTGTTGTAGATCGATTGGCTCACCCTTTTTTTGTGAGGTTAAGTAATATAGAATAATTTCTACTGTTGTAGATTCTGCAAAATGTGCAAGTGGTATGTCGTTAAGTAATATAGAATAATTTCTACTGTTGTAGATCATTTATATCATTGTCGAGCATTACGAGTTAAGTAATATAGAATAATTTCTACTGTTGTAGATTCCTCTACTTCTTATAGTTTCCTATAAGGTTAAGTAATATAGAATAATTTCTACTGTTGTAGATAACACAAAGGGTCTTGATGATACAACTGGTTAAGTAATATAGAATAATTTCTACTGTTGTAGATTACGTTAAACAAGTATTTAGTAAATAGTTGAGTAATATAGATTATTTTTTTCAATAAATTTCACTATTTTAGTAACTGAATAATTTACGTGACTGTATATAAAATCAAGACAACAAATAATATTATGTCAGTGTTTTGTTTTATCAAAAATCAAACTAGACGATTTTGATTTATTAAAGTAATATATAAGAATGCGAAGCAGCTTTTCACAGTTATTAGATTATCGACACACTGCGTCGACAATCTGGAAGCAGTATACTTATTTCATTGATGAATATTATATGAGATTGCAAAATAAAAGATTTTCCACTCGCTGAGTGGAAAAATCATCTAACATCTAATGAATAACAAATATAATATTATCAATTCCAACAGAAAGGATTTATAGAAATGGTAGATTTTAAATATGAAATAGTAGAACACATAGGCACCCTCTCAGAGAGTGCCAAAGGATGGACAAAGGAACTTAACAAGATTTCATGGAATGGTGGAGAACCAAAGTATGATATCAGAGATTGGGCACCTGAGCACGAGAAGATGGGAAAGGGTGTTACTTTGTCTGAGGATGAGATGTTGAAGCTAAAGGAATTGTTGTAAATATCATTTCAAACGGATATTTAAAAGTGTTTAACGAGATAAAAAATCTGATTTGACAATTATACGATATAGATGCTTAATAATAACATATGCAGTATTTATGCATACTTGCAAATTATGCTTAATTACTGCATAATACTTAAAATGAGTGAACATATCTACTGAAATTAATCAAAAGGCTGCATAGACGCTGACTGTCCGGCTTTCTATGCTGTCATAGAGATTTATAAATTTTTTGAATTAATGGGAGACCAAAATCATGAGTAAAGTATTAGAAGAAATGAAAACCAGAAGAAGTATTCGCAAATTCAAACCGGACATGATTCCGCAGGACATTCTTGACCGGATAATTGAGGCCGGAACCTTTGCGGCAAACGGCAGAGGTGCACAGAATACCATTATTATTCAGGTGACAAACAAGGAAATAAGGGATGAAATCGCTAAGAGAAATGCCGACATAATGGGAAGTAATACTGATCCATTTTACGGTGCGCCGGTTATACTTATCGTTCTTGGAAAAAAGGACTGGCCTACACATGTCTATGATGGCAGTCTTGTGATGGGAAACCTGATGCTTGCAGCACATGATCTGGGTATTGGAAGCTGCTGGATTCACCGCGCGAAGGAAGAGTTTGAGTCTGACTGGGGCAAGAAGCTTCTCAAATCACTCGGTATTGAGGATGAGTATGAGGGAATCGGACATTGTGCTCTTGGATATGTCGATGGAGATTATCCTGACGTGATTCCGAGAAAAGAGAATCGCGTATTTTACATATAGGAGATAACCACCATGAATTTTTTATTTGTAGCACTGGGTGGCGCCGTAGGTGCAATGGCCCGATATGCCATAAGCCTTATACCTTTAAAAACTGAATTTCCTTTTTTGACTTTAATCACCAATGTAATCGGTGCAATTCTGATTGGATTTATTGTCGGAATCACAAGTGCAAGGGATGGAGTATCCAAGAATATGGTTCTGTTTTGGAAGACCGGTGTATGCGGTGGTTTTACCACGTTTTCTACATTTTCGCTTGAATCATATAATCTGTTTGAACATAATCACTGCCTGCTTGGGGGGCGGATATGTGTTGTTGAGCTGTTTAGGATGTATACTCGGTGTGATGTGTGGTGAAAAACTTGCTGCAATAATCAAGTGACGAGTATCGTGCGGTTTTGCAAATGTGTGTGGTGTGATTCTGAATAGTTACAATACAAATTGATGGGGAGATAAGTGTATATGAGTGAAGCGGAAAACAATGAGCTGACTGCCGGGAAGCAATCTAAGGAACCCAGGAGCAATCAAAAGCTAAAGCTTTTGTATCTGGCCAAAATTCTTTTGAATAATACGGATGTTAACCATGATATTACGCTTGATGAGATTTTAAATAAGCTGCATGCATACGATGTCACGGCAGCGAGAAAAAGTCTGTATGATGATATAGCACAGCTGAATGATTTTGGTATCAAAACCCAAAAGACGCAGTATGGCAGGACTGTCCATTATAAGGTGATAGGCAGGGCATTTGAGCTGGCGGAGCTTAAGCTTTTAGTGGATTCTGTCGCGGCTGCCAAGTTCATTACTGAGGAGAAATCCAATGAGCTTATTAAGAAGCTTGAGAGTCTTACAAGCAGACAGGAGGCTGCCACTCTGCAGCGTCAGGTATATGTTGCCGGAAGAGTGAAAACCATGAATAGCGACATCATGAAAAATGTCGATGCCATACACAATGCAATTGCAAATAATTCAAGTCTTTCGTTTCAATATTGCCGGTGGAATACGAAAAAAGAGCTTGAGGTGAAGCATGACGGCGCCAGATATCATGTCAGTCCATGGGGATTGCTGTGGAATGATGGCAATTACTATCTGATTGGATATGACCATGATACACAGGTAAAGGAGATTCGTCATTACCGTGTAGATAAGATGAAGAATATCCTGATTGAAAATAAAGTCCGTGAGGGCAGGGAGAAGCTTAAAAAACTCGATATTGCTTCTTATGGCAAATCGAAGTTTGGTATGTACAATGGAGAAGAGATTAAGGCTGAGATACTGTGCAAAAACAGCGCTATAGGTGTCCTGATTGACAGGTTTGGAACTGATGTGACAATCTTAAAAAAGGATGAAGCTCATTCGCGTGTTTTTGTGAAGGTAGCTGATAACAAGCTTTTTATTCATTGGATCATGGCAATGGGGGATAATTTTAAGATAATAGGCCCGGAAAATCTGGTGAAAGAGGTTCATGATGAGCTTAACAGACTGGCAAAACAATATGAGCTTGCTGACTAAATCTTGAAGAAAGTGCCATATTGGGAAAATAAAATCTTGAAGAAAATGCCAATTTTTAAGTTTGCAATCTTGAAGAAATGACTTTTTTGTGATATAACATACTTATATTTCGGGAGGTAAGCTATGTATTATAAGCGAAAAGTATATAAGAAGCTATTAGAATGGAAAGAAAAATATGCTGACAATTATGCTGTTTTGCTCGAGGGTGCAAGACGAGTTGGAAAATCGACTATTGCAGAATTTTTTGCAAGGAATGAATATAAGTCATATATTTTGATTGATTTTTCTAAGGCAACAGATAATATAAAGTCCTGCTTTAATGATATCGGAAACCTGAATATTTTTTTCCTAAGATTGCAGGCTGAAACAGGGGTGACCTTGTATGAACACGAATCATTGATTATTTTTGATGAAGTACAGCTATTTCCCAAAGCAAGACAGGCAATCAAACACCTTGTGTCGGATGGAAGATATCATTATCTTGAAACAGGTTCTTTAATATCAATTAAGAAAAATGTGAAGGATATTTTAATTCCGTCTGAGGAAATGAAGATACAGGTTCATCCAATGGATTATGAAGAATTTTGTATGGCAACAGGCAATAATTACGGTCTTTTGCAGCAAATTCATGAAATTGGGACTTCAATTGGACAGGCAACAAATCGAAAATTGATGAGAGATTTGAGAGTTTATATGGCGGTTGGAGGCATGCCGCAGGCTGTTGAGGGCTATATAAACGGGAAAAATTTTTCTGATATTGACATGATAAAAAGGCAGATTATTTCTCTATATGAGGATGATTTCAAGAAAATAGATGCATCTGGTAGAATTTCTGCGTTGTATCATTCAATCCCGGCTCAACTTTCGAAGGATGCGCGAAAGTACAGAATCAAAACTGCAATCGGAAAGAAAAGTAACACTCAAACAGAGGAACTGGTTTATGATCTTATCGATTCAAAAACTGTTTTGCCATGTTATAATTCAACTGATCCAAGAGTAAGCCTTTCTGATACAAAGGATTTCGACAGCTACAAGCTGTATCTTTCTGATACAGGATTATTTGTAACACTCATGTTTATTGACCGTCCCGTAACTGAAAATGATATATATGCAAAGCTTCTTTCTGATAAATTACCTGCAAACCTGGGATTCCTCTATGAGAATCTGGTTGCACAGATGATTGCATCTTCTGACAGGGAGTTGTACTATCACACCTGGGAGAAGACAGGAAGTACACATTATTATGAAGTGGATTTTTTGATATCAGAGGGAAGTAAGATAAATGCCTTTGAAATAAAGTCATCCGGTTCGGGTAAACATGAATCTATAACTGAATTTTATAAAAAGTTTTCCCAAAATGTGCACAATATTTATTTAATGTCGCAGAAAGATGTTGGAAAAGAAGAGAATCTATTGTTCAGGCCGTTCTATCTGATGTCATTTTTGATAAATCGGTGATTGGTGTTTGCTATTAAGACTATATGGTGTACACAGAGATAAAAGGTTTTTTTTAAATGGGAATTTTTAGTAGAATATTTGGTATAAGAAAAATAAATAACATTTCATCTGACCTAGATAAGAAGCAAAATGATAATATAGTAGAATTACTTGAACTTAAGAGCTTCTTGGATGAATTATTGAAAAAAAATCAATATATCTCAAAAAGAGAGTTTTTGAGTTCAGTTGATAAGAAAAAAGATGTCTTACATTTCTTTGATGTATTGATTCAAAGTCAGATGTTAGAAAATTTTTGTAAATCAAACAGGCAGTCTGTGCAAGAAATTACTGCTGCATTAGATGAATGTAATAAAATAAATGATATAATTGATTTTCATAATGAACAATATATTAAACAGGCGCTAATTAATGAGCGGGAATATTTTGATAGTATTTTGAAGAAAGTTGATAAGAACATTCTTTTGGATGAAGATCAAAGAAGAGTAATCCTTACAGATGAAGATTACTGTCTTGTTATTGCTGGTGCTGGTGCCGGAAAAACAACTACAGTGGCTGCAAAAGTTAAATTTTTGGTTGATAAAAAAAATATTAAACCATCTCAGATATTGGTAGTTTCTTTTACAAATAAAGCTGTTAATGAATTAAAAGAAAAAATTAATAAAGAACTTGAAATAGACTGTCCTATAGCAACATTTCATTCAGTTGGTAATGCTATTATTAATATTAATACACCGGAGGAAAAATTAAATATAGTAGATCAGTCAAAATTATATTTTGTTATTAGGGATTATTTTAGAAATGCAATATTACAAAATGAAAGTATTGTAAATAAACTTATTATGTTCTTTGCATCTTATTTTGATGCACCATATGAGGGTGATGATTTAAATAGTTTCTTTAATAATATTGCAAAAGCCAACTTTTCCACATTAAGAAGTGATTTGGAGGATTTTAAACGAGAAATAATTGATACAAGAACAAAAAAATCCGTAACGATTCAAAATGAAGTGCTTCGTTCTCAGCAGGAAGTTGAAATAGCTAATTTTCTGTATTTGAATAATATTGAATATGAATATGAGCCAATTTATCAATATAATATTTCATATTCCCGCAAGCCATATACTCCGGATTTTATTATATATCAAGATGATAAGTGCGCATATATTGAGCATTTTGGAATAACAGAAAGTGGAAAAAACAATAGGTATAGTGACGAGGAACTAACTAGATATAAGAAAGCTGTAAATGATAAAGTAAGACTGCATAATGAGCATGGAACAGTATTGATATATACTTTTTCAGGATATAATGATAACAGACCGTTAATAATGCATTTAAAAGAAGAACTTGAGAGTAAAGGATTCATACTGAAACCTCGTTCCAATAAGGAAATTATGGAAATGCTTGTTACAGGGGAAGAAAACAGATATATTCGTAAGCTTTTAAATTTAATATGCAGATTTATTTCAAATTTTAAAGTAAATGGTTATTCAGATGATGAATTCAATCGAATGTATCATTCTACTCAAAATGTTAGAAGCAGACTATTTTTAGATATATGCAATGATTGTTATTTGGAATATGAAAGATGGCTAAATGAAAATAAAGCTGTAGATTTTGAAGATATGATAAATGAATCTGCAAGAATATTAAATGAAGTCAAGGATATGAATCAAAAACTTGATTTTAAGTATGTGATAGTGGATGAATATCAGGATATATCAAAACAGAGATTTGATTTAACCAAAGCGTTGGCAGAAGTAACAAATGCTAAGATAATAGCAGTTGGGGATGATTGGCAGTCAATTTATGCATTTAGTGGAGCTGATATTACTTTGTTTACAAGTTTTGCTGAAAAAATGGGATATGCGAAGTTACTTAAAATTGTAAAGACTTATAGAAATTCTCAAGAAGTTATAGACATTGCCGGTAACTTTATTCAGAAAAATAGTAAACAAATTACAAAAAGGCTGATTTCACCGAAAAAGATTAATGATCCGGTGGTTATATACACATATGATAGTACTTATAAAGGGAAAAACGGAAATCGCAAAAGTGGTTCAAACTATGCGATTGCATATGCGGTACAAACAGCAATCGAACAGTTATTAGAATATAAGAAAAATGAAAATATTTCTCCGGGTACAATTTTATTATTAGGCAGATTTGGATTCGATGGCGATAGACTTGAGAGAACAGGTTTGTTTGAATATTCACATAGAGGTAGTAAGATAAGAAGTGTAAAATATCCGAATCTGGATATAACATATATGACTGCTCATTCCTCTAAAGGATTAGGATATGATGATGTTATTATCATTAATGGAAAGAACGAAACATATGGATTTCCTTCAAAAGTTGAGGATGACCCTGTTTTAGCCTTTGTAATAAAAGGGGATAGATCTATAGATTATGCAGAGGAAAGAAGACTTTTTTATGTGGCAATGACAAGGACAAAGAATAGAGTATTCATGATTGCACCAGAGCAGAATCCTTCAGAATTTTTAATTGAATTAAAAAGAGATTATAAGAATGTTGTTGTTCATGGGGACTGGAATGAGAATGATGCTTTTCGCACTAAGCATAAAAAATGTCCATTATGTGGGTATCCTTTGCAGCTTAAATATAAAAAATCATATGGATTAAGATTGTATATATGTTCTAATGAGCCTGAAATATGTGGTTTTATGACTAATGATTATAGTGCCGGAAAGTTATCTATTCAAAAATGTGATAAATGTAGAGAGGGATATCTTATTGTAAAAAAAGGAACTGGAACAAGTTATTTTTTAGGATGTACAAATTATAAAAAAGATGGCACCGGCTGCAATAATACTATAAGCAAAATTAATTACTATAAGCAAATGAATTATGAGCTAGAACCAGATAATAAAATATCAAATAAAGACAATAAATTATACCAAAATGATAATAAATCAGCAATTACCAAAAATAACAGTATTGTAAGTGATTATGTTGAAATTGTTAAAGCAGACCTAGAACCGATATTATTTAATAAATTAGTCCTCAATGATGTGATTTATATAATATTAAATGCATTACAAAACATTAGCGTTAAAAAATACTATAATAAAACAATTTTGATTAATGTTTTAATAGAATGTAATAATAAGATAATTATTGATAATAACTTAATTCAGATTCCGGAATATGGGCAATTAAAAAATATGTCATATGATGATATTGATACAATAATTGAATGGATGATCAATAAACATTTAATCCTTAGAACAAAAGAGAGATATCCTGTGTTACATTCTACTTATGAAGGGCTTCATTATTCGAAATATATTGGTATAAAAGAAATGAAACAATTAAAAGAATATTTAGAAAAAGAGGTTGTTACATGGAAATGGTAGATATTAAAAAGCTAGAAACAGCTATTTTATATATTCAAAGGATAGTAAATGGAAATAATCCGGTAAATAACATGCCGCTTGAAGATGATGCAGTTCTTAATAATCAAAATGTCACAAGATGTATGAGTTTTGTGAAAGACGTTTTGGAAGAAATTAAGAAGAATGATGGTTATATAGGAAGAAAACCGCGTATTAAAAAGATTGATTTTCCTATTCAAAAGTTGGATTCATTTGAATATAAATCTGATAAAACTATCACAAAATTTGTTGAACAGCTTAATGAAATGATTGATACATCTGTACACACTAAAATTTCCTATAAAATAATTACAGATTGGTTAAAAGAAAATGATTATTTAAAAAGAGAATATAATACTGAAATAAAAACCCCTGCCACTTATCCTACTGAAAAGGGAAAAAATATAGGTATAACTGCATATAAAGAAAAGAATAATAGAGGTTTAGAGTATATTAGGATTATATATGGAGAAGCTGCACAAAAGTTTATAGTTAAGAATATGGATCAAATAATAAATGCAAATATTTTGAACCGATAAATTTGGATACAAATAAATGATAAGAAGAATTAAACTGACATTTGATAAGGGTCAAGGAGGTATACATGAGTATTTTAAACGTAGAGCACCTAAGCCATGGTTTTGGCGACCGTGCTATTTTTGAGGATGTTTCCT
>OGCN01003947.1_pt1 | contig 13543 bp, 13 predicted proteins | sample 1570181 | NCBI WGS metagenome assembly OGCN01 (sample SAMEA4370584, study PRJEB24528) | human gut metagenome | reverse complement strand
CTGGTTCAAGGAACACGGGCAATGGGCGGCTGGAAACTACACGGATGTAGCCCCCGGTGATGTGATCTTCTTCGACTGGGATGGCGGCGGTTCCGACCATGTAGGTCTTGTGATCGGAACAGACGGGACCAATGTTTATACCGTGGAGGGCAACAGCGGCGACGTCTGCAAGATCAAGAGTTACCCTCTTAACAGCCAGTATATCCACGGCTACGGTCTGATGAACTGGTAACAAATTTCAGAAAGGATGATATTTTATGGCGACGATTGAGAAATACAGAAGTGAGATTGACCGTGGAGAGCTGTCTGCTTTCCTGAAAGCCTATGCAAGCGGTGAGATCACCCTGCCGGAGGGGGATTACTCCGGGGATACGGAGGAAACCGAAGATGAAGAATAAGAGATTTTTCAGGAAGTTCCTGGTACTGGCAGCCGTTATGTTCTCCATGACGGCTTTTTCGTCGTAGGCGGCGGCCTCCCGCTCCACAAAGGAAATGGCGCCGGTGGGGCAGGTAGGCAGGCAGTCGCCTAACCCGTCGCAGTAGTTGTCCCGCAGGAGCTTCGCTTTTCCATCCACCATGCCGATCGCTCCCTCGTGGCAGGCTGCGGCACACGCACCGCAGCCATTGCATTTTTCTTCATCTATTTGGATAATTCTTCGAATCACGTTCATTCTGTCCTTTCTCTTGTATTTCTGGGCATAGTATACTATACTTGAAGATGAAAGTCTGTTGTTACAACAACAAAAGGAGAAAAACATGAATTTGTCCAATACACTGTTATTTCGCGGATTGGAGGATACAGAGATCACATCCCTTTTGAACTGCCTGGATGCGACAGAGCGCAGCTACAAAAAAAGTGAGGTGATCCTTTCAGAGGGGAGCATCACAGAGAATATCGGGATCGTACTGTCCGGCATGGCGGTGATATTCTGTAACGATATTTGGGGCAATACCAGTATTTTGGGAAATGTTGCACCCGGTTCCGTATTTGCTGAGGTATATGCCTGCGTCCCGGGGCAGCCGATGCTGGTGAGCGTATCCGCTGTGGAGGATACGTCCGTCCTGTTCGTGAATGTGGGCCATGTCTTGGCCACTTGTACCAATTCCTGCCCGTTCCATACACGGCTTGTCCAAAATTTGCTGACTATCTGCGCCCACAAAAGCCTCCGGCTTTCCCAAAGGATCCTGCATACCACCTCCAAATCCATTCGGGGAAGGCTGATGTCCTATTTTTCGGAATGTGCCAAACTCTCCGGGAGCAACTCGTTTCTTATCCCGTACAACCGCCAGCAGCTGGCGGACTACCTGAATGTGGACCGCAGCGCCATGTGCAATGAGCTTTCCAAAATGCAGAAGGACGGCGTCATCGAGTACGAGAGAAACCGCATTTTACTCAAAGCTTAAAAGCAGAGAGAAAGACCCACAAACCCTGCGTGAGAGCGGACAAAGTGAGGCGAGGACAGCTATTTTCTGTCCTCGCCTCGTTTGCTGGAGCATACTCAGTTCGCCATATCCTGATACAGGAAGGTCACGATCTGGACTAAGTAGTCTCAGACCGCTTGGTGACCTTCAGGTCCTTGTTCTTGGCGTCGGTGATGGTCAGCTCGTCCAGGACATAGCCGCTGTCGGGCTTCACGGTGACGGTGATGCGGGTTCCGGCGGAGGCCTCATCCGCGCTGACAGTTACGGAGCCGTGTCCGTTGTCCCCGGTCACGATAGCGTAGGTGCGCTCGTTGCCCGAGGAAGAGCCTCCGCTCCCGGAGCCGTCGTTCTCTCCCACATGGGGCACCGTGATGGAGAACTGATTGCGGGTGCGGAAGAGTTTGCCCTCCTCCGCAGAGTACCAGTTCACGTCCACCTGATCGCTGCCCTCATGAAAAGTGAGGAGCATCATCATACCCAGGCCGTAGTCCAGGTCGATGCCCTGGGCGTCGCACAGCAGGGAGGTGACTTCCTCTCCGGCTCCGTTTTCGTCGGTGCGGGCGATGACATCGGGGAAGCCGATGTGGCCGCCGATGGCCAGCACTACGTTCTCATTCTTCTTCCCCAGCTGCTCCCAGATTTCAGATCCGTCCATACCGTCCTGCGTGTACCCGCTGGTGTAGTCCAGGTCCTCATCGTTGAGGTGGGTGCCGTCCCAGTACATGAAGGCATGGGTGGTGACAATCACATTCTTATCCGGGTTGGCCTTGATGATCTTATCGGCCCAGTCCAGCTTGTCCTGAGTGGGCGCCCAGCCCAGGGAGAGGATCAGGTACGCCCGGTCTCCCACGGTGACCTCCCAGTAATTGCAGTCCAGCTTATCCTGCCCCAAAATCTCGTGCTCATACGAACCGCCAAAGCAATCTCAGCTGGCAAATTCCTCATAGGGGAACGCCTGGTTAAACCCGTTGGAGTCATCGTGATTGCCCCGCATGGGCATCCAGTCAATACTATCGCTCTTGTCCAGGAGGTACATGGCATCGGCACAGTTGCTCCACTGGGTGGAATTGCCGCTGTTAACCATGTCCCCCATGTGCATGACGGCCTGAATGTTGTAGGTCTGCTCGTGATCCACGATCCACTGGGTCAGCTTCTTATAGATGTCGGGATACTTCTCGGACAGGAACTGGGTGTCGGGCAGGGCCACCATAGAGTAGTCGCCCTGGGCAAAGCCCGGGTCGATCCAGTCCACAAAGGCGGCCACGTCGTTATCCCGGTCAGACCGGTCCTCATAGAGATCCTGCTCGCCGTCAAACTGCCAGCTGGCCAGCAGGGTCTCCCCCTCAGCGGAGACCGCCGCCGCGTCCGCCTGAAGGGCCTGAACATCCGCTTGGATCTGTTCCGCGGTGCGCACATCCGACCAGACGCTGATATTGGCGATCTCACCCCTGAAATACTGGTCGTTGTATCCCTCGTCGTACACCTGTCCGCCGGTGCCCCGGTAGTCGCCGCCGATTTTCAGCGCCTGGGCCGGAACCACAGGTTAAAATTCGCAGTCTTCCACGGTGCTGACCAGGACACCGTTGATGTAGCAGGACACGGTATCCTTCTCGGGGTCAAAGGTCACCGCCAGGTGAATCCACTCGCCCTGCCGCAGGTCTACCCCGGAGAACACCACGCTCTGCACGCCGCCGTTGGGCTGGTTCCTCCGCTCCTGATGCCAGTAGAGGCGGGGCGCGCCGTTCTCATAGACCTCCAGGCTCACATAGCCCAAGTCGTAGTCATAGTAGCCCGCGTCCATCCAGCTGCCGATGATGACGCCGCCCCGGCCATCCAGAGCCTCGGGCAGCTTAACGGTGGCTTCAAAACTCAGGGGAACCTTGCTGAGCCGGTCCTCCATGGCCAGCTGGTCCTCCGGGCCGCAGAAGGACACGCCGGTCATATCTTCCGGGAAGGACGCAGGCTGATAGTCATACTTCCAGCCTGCGTAGAGGGTGGTGTTGCCCGCCACCTTGTCGCTTGCAAAGTCCCACTTCTGGGTGCAGCTGGCGTCCTTATACCAGCCGGTGAAGACAAACCCTTCCAGCTTTGGCGGTTCAGGCTCCTTTACCAGCCCGCCCACCTTGGTCTCCTGAGGGGGAACGGGCTCGTTGTCCTCGCCGGCAATGCCCAGATCAAAGTTCACCGCATAGATGGTCTCGGGATCTTCTGCATAACCGACAGCCTGAACGTCCACGCCGCCTTGGACCAGATCTGGAAAGACCCGGTTGCGGTAGACTGGCTCTTCCACATCCCGGAAGTCCCAGGCGTGGGCAAGGCCCTCCTCTTCCCCTGTCACGGTCTTACCGGCATACTCGGCAATTTCCTCCCCGGTACGTACATCGTCCCACATGCGCACCTCGGCGATCTTGCCGTCCAGCAGCAGCGGGGTGCTGTGGTAGTCGCTGCCGAAGCAGAGCCAGCTGTCCAGCGTGCCGCTTCCGAACCCGGAGACATCCGTAGTGTTGCGCAGTTCCCCATCCACATACACCCGCAGTTCCTTGACGCTGTTGTCCCGAACCACTGAGATCAGCATCCAGTCCCCGGTGCAGATTTCAATGTCGCTGAACTTGTAGTCGTGGTTCGGTCCGGCCTGATCTCAGTAGCGAAGGGTGTTGCTGGTGGTGACCTCGATCCCCCAGGTTGTGCCGTCCCTGCCGTAGTTGTTCATGATGATCTGGCGGCGGGTTTCGTTCTCATCCAGCTTTAACCAGACCTCCACCGTATTGGGGATCTTGATCGCCCCCTGAACCTGGACATACTCCCCCTCTTCGGAGTCAAAGCGCAGGCCGCTGCCCGGCGCAGTCAGCTTGATGTCCTCTTCCGTCTCAGCGGCGGTGTCGGAGGACGCCTGCTCTGCGGGCTCCAGGGGGATCATGGGCAGGCTGTCAGCGGCCTGACTTCCGTTCTCCAGCCCTTCCGGGCCTTCCGCCGGGACCTGAGAGTCAGAGTCAGGCTGGGTCTGGGAGAGGACTGTGTCCTCTCCCGCCTCCTCCACGGAGGGGGCGGCCAAGGCGCTGACAGACAGGGATGCGGTCATGACCAGAGCGAGGGTCAGCGCGATCCCTCTCCGCAGCCACATGGGGTGTTTGCTCATAAGGTTCCTCCTCACTAAACAGAAAACGATGGCTTAATAGAACTTCTTTTTGATTCGCACAAAGACGCGCTCGATGCAGTAGGCCACCAGGAAGACCAGCAGGATAGCGACCCCAGCAGTACCGTAGTCATACCCCTGTAAACTATTGGAGATCACATGGCCCACGCCGCCGGCCCCCACCATGCCCAGGATGGCGCACTCGGAAAAGTTGACCTCCAGGCGCATACCGGCCCAGGCCACAATCTGGGACAGGGCGGCTGGCAGCACCGCGTTCATAAAGATGGACAGACGGCTTGCGCCGGTGACCTCCAGGGCCTCGATGGTCTCCTCGGGGATGCTCTCAAAGCTCTGGGCAAAGGACTTGGTAAAAAAGGCGGTGGTATGGACGCACAGGCCGGCCACGCCGGCCTCCGGCCCCATCCCCAGGCACACCAGCATCAGCAGCACCCACACCGGGGTTGGCACCGCCCGCAGGAAGGTGAAGAAGGACTGGGTCAGCACGGAGAGCCATGGTAGCCGAAACACGTTCCGGGCGGCCAGCATACCAAAGATGATTCCCAGGATCAGACTGTAAAGCAGGGAGAGCACGGCAATGGAGACCGTCTCCACCAGAGAGGATAAAATCAGATCCATATTGGTAAAATCCAGATGGGCCAGATCCCAGAATACCACGCCGATGTCCCCCGCCCGGGAGGTCATTTTCAGCCAATCGATGTCCAGATAGGCCAGGCTAAGAACGGACAGCGCCGCCACCCCAGCGAGGAACATTGGAATGAAGCGGTTGCGCTGGCGGCATTTCACCGGGATCTTGCTGCGCTTTTTTTCCACCGGCCGTTGGGCGGCCCCGGCGGCACAGTTTACCGTGTCGGCGTTCATTTCAACAGCTCCTTCCGAAGTTTTCCGGTGATCTGGTCCACCACGATGACCATGGCGGCGATCAGCAGAATGATGGTGAGGGCGATATCATAGCGGAAGCTCTTGATGTAGGAGAAGAGGGTCAGTCCCACGCCGCCGCCGCCTACCATGCCCACGATGGTGGAGGCCCGGATGTTCACCTCTACGCAGTAGAGGAACCAGGAGAGGAAACCGCTCAGGCAGGACGGCAGGATGGCCTGAGCCACCCGCTGGGGAAAAGTGGCCCCCACCGCCTGCAAGCTCTCCACGCAGTCCTGGGACACGTCCTCCATGGTTTCCACAAAGGCCCGGACCATAAAGGCGAAGCTGGTGATGCACAGGGCCACGAAGCCCACGCCGGTGCCGATGCCCAGAGAGGAGAAGAGAATAAAGGCCCATACCAGGGCGGGGATATTGCGCAGGAAGGTGGCGAAGCCCCGGACCACTTTGGCAAAGCGCGGGAAAGGCGAGACCTTCTCGCTGCCGAACAGGGCCACGAAAAATGCCAGGATGGCAGCCACGGTGGTGGCGGACATGGCCAGGGCCAGGGTCACCAGCACGCTGGAGAAAATGCCGGGGATGCGGCTGGCCTTGGGCAGGGCGGGAGGCAGAAAATCCTCCGTGATGAATTCCCAGAAGGCGTCCCCGTTGGCCGCCAGCACCATGGGATTGAACTGCGTGAGATAGGTGCATACAGCGAACAGGAGCACCGCGGCCAGCAAAAAGCCGGTGTAGAGCCGCTTCAGGTCATGCGCAATGAGCGGAATTTTTCTGGTCATTGCGTTCCCCTCCAATCATCAGATTTTTCCGGGAGGTACCGTAGATCTGCTCGATGGTGGCGTCGTCCAGCTCCTCTGGCCGGCCGTCAAAGACGATCTCCCCCTTGGACAGGCCGATGATTCGGGTGGAGTATTTCAGTGCCACGTCCAGCTGGTGGAGGTTGACGATACAGGCGATGTTCCGCTTCTGGGTCATGGTTTTGAGCAGGTCCATGATGGTCTTGGCGCTGGAGGGGTCCAGAGAGGCAATGGGCTCGTCGCACAGCAGGAGCTTTGGCCGCTGCATGATGGCCCGTGCGATCCCCACACGCTGCTTCTGACCGCCGGACAGGTCGCTGGACCGGTTGTAGGAGAACTCCTCCAGCCCCAGCTCTTTCAGAAGGTCCAGAGCCTCCTGCTTGTCCTCCTCGCTGTACCGGCCGAACACGCCCTTGACCCCGCCCATATAGCCCAGGCGGCCGTGGAGCACGTTTTGCAGGACGGATAGGCTGTACACCAGATTGTAGTTCTGAAAGATCATGCCCACCTTGCGCCGCAGCTGCCGCAGAGCCGCCCCCCGCTGGGCGGAAACCGCCTGGCCGTCCAGCCAGACGGTGCCGCCGCTGATGGGGATGAGGCGGTTGATGGCGCGCAGGAGGGTGGATTTTCCCGACCCGGAGGGGCCGATGACGGAGATAAACTCCCCCTCAGCCATCTCAAAGGACACGCCTTTCAAGGCATGCACACCGTTTGGGTAGTGCTTGGATACATTCTCAAATCGCAGGAGCGGTTCCATATCGTTCCTCCTGTACGCCTGCCGGCTTAAAATTCGTTGATGATCTGGTTCAGCTCGATGATCTCCTGGTAGTCGCTCATATCACACTCGATGAAGCGGGCGCCGGGTACCTTGATGACGTCGGCGAAGTAGTCCTCGTTCTCACAGCTGGTGAGGAATTCGGTAAGCTTGTCCCGGGTCTCCTGGTCCACGTGCTCGGCCACCACCATGGCCTCGGCGGGAATGGCGCCGGACTCGTGGATGATCTTTACGTCGTTCTCGCTGGCGTTTCCGTTGGCAATCTCGCTGGCCAGGATCTGGTCGGAGATGGGCGCTACGTCCACGTCGCCCTTGACGACCGCCTGGAGCCCCGCCTGGTGGGAGCCGGAGAAGCTCACCGCCTCAAAGAAGTCGCCGTTGGTGTGGAGCATGTCGGAGTTCAGGTTGTCGTCCGGGAACGCCTTGATGATCTCCGCGGTGGGCACCAGGTTGCCGGAGGTGGAGTCGGGATCCACGAAGGCCATGGTTCGGCCCTTGATATCCTCAATGGAATTGATGGCGTCGTTGGCGCTGTTGGTGATGAACACGGAGTGGTAGATGGCCTTGTCGGGGTCTCCGTCCTCCGCCTTCATCACGATGGGTTCCAGATCGGTGCGCTCCACACCCAGGGCCAGGGCCTGGGAGCCCATGTAGGCCATATCGGCGCTGCCGGTGCGCAGGGCTTCGATGATGGCATTGTAGTCGCTGGCCTGGATCTCTTCCACCTCGCAGCCCAGGAACTCGCCCAGATCCTTGGCCAGGCCGTTGCGGGCGTCGGCACTCTCCGTCGTAGATTCATTGGGGGCGTAAGCGATGGTAAACACGCCGTCCTCCCCGCCGGGGTTGGAGCCCTGGCTGCCGGAGGCGGATGCGTCAGCGCTGCTGCCGGATGTGCCGCAGCCGGCCAGCAGGGAGGCCGCCATGGCGGCGGAGAGGGTCATGGTCCAGAATTTTTTGTTGAAGTTCATGATGTTCAAGCTCCTTTTCGTGTCAATTTACAGCTGCTGTCATATATTTGCTCCAAAATGGAGAGAATTGTCGCCGGCTCGATGGGCACCGGGTTGTTGTCCGCCCGGCCCTTGGTCATGCCAAGCCGCGCCAGGCGGGGCAACTCCTCCCGCTGTGTGCCCCACTCTTTCAATGTGGCGGGCTGCCCGGAGCGGCGCAGGATGCCGCACACCTTTTCCGCCAACTCCTTCGGACTGGAGACGCCCAGGGCGTCCAGCAGGGGTTCCGGCCGGGCGAGGGCCTGAGCATTGAGCTGGAACACAGGCCCCAGGAGCATACTCACCGCCGCCCCATGGGGGATGCCGCAGTGCATGGTCAGGGGATAGGAGATGGAGTGGCAGGCCGTGGTCTTGGTATTGCTGAAAGCCAGCCCCGCCAACATGCTGCCACGGGCCATGGCCTCGTGGGCCTCCATGGTTCCTGCCAGCAGGCCGTCCATGTGCCCCATAATCGTGCGGATGGCTTCCAGCGCCAATCCCCGGGACACAGCGTTGGTTCCCTTCGCCCAATAGCTCTCCACCGCGTGGGCCGCCGCGTCCAGGGCGGAAGATACTGCCAGAGTAACCGGCATCCCCGCCGCCAGTTCCGGATCCACCAGGGCGGCAAAAGCGTAGTTTTCCCGGCACTCCACCGAGCGCTTGGCATCCCGCTCCGGGTCCCAGATCGTGGCCCAGCAGGTGACCTCGCTGCCCGTTCCCGCGGTGGTGGGCACGCCGATCCACCGGGCGGCCGGATGGCCGTAGGACTTTTCCTCGATCAGCCGCCGCAGGCTGTCTGCGTCGGGCAGGTCTGTGCCGTACAGGCAGCACAGAGACTTGCCCACATCCAGGATGCTCCCGCCGCCCACAGCTACCACCACCTCCGGGACAAAGTCCCGGGTGGCCTGATAGGTCTCAAAGAGCTGCTCCACCGTGGGGTTGGAGGCACGGAACACCAGGGAACAAACCATGAAGCCGGCATCAGCCAGCTCCATGAATGTGGGCAGCTTCAGCACATCTTCATTCCACACCAGCAGGAGGACACGGCCCTCTTCCAAAGCCATCTCACGCAGCAGAGCTGCAAGCTCTCCAGCGCAGCCAGGTCCCTCCACAGTCTGCACGGGGTTATAATACCGGTTCAACACGCCGCCTCCTGTTCCGCCATCCGGCGGTTGATCTCAGCCACCGCATCGGGCAGCTCCCGGATGGAGTCGATGACCAGATCCGCGCCGGCCTCCAGATAGCGCTCCGCCGCCGCCTGCTTGCGCTGCTCCAGTTCGTCGGGTGCCATGGCCTCATACTCGGCCTGGGTCAGCCCCAAAAGGTTGGAGCCGGTAAGGATGCCGATGCTCCAGGCACCTGCGTTTTTCCCCTCCTGAATGTCCACCACCGTGTCTCCCACCTTCACGACCGCAGAGGGAGGATACACATTCAGCCTGCGCATACACTCATACAGCATGAAAGGGGTGGGGCGGCTGGCGCCGGTCACATCGGGGGTGACCACGCAGTCGGCCTCATAGCCAAGTCCACGGGCCTTAGGCAGGACCTGCTTCATCATCTGGGAGGTATAGCCGGTAGTGGAGCCGATCTTTAGCCCCTGTTTCCGCAGCTGCTGGACGGTATCCACCACACCGGGGATAGGGACGCTGTACTCTGCCACCATTTGATACAAAATTCCTTCAAATTTTTCATACAGCCGTTCCGCGTCCTCCTCGGTCCAGCTCGTGCCGTACCGCTCTTTCCATTGACGGCCCCCGGAAAGGCTGGAGAGCAGCGCCCGGATGTGGGCCTTCTTCTCCATGCCCATGGGCGCATTGATTTCCTCCTTGGTCAGGCAGATTCCTTCTTCCTGAAATACCCGGTCAAATACCACACTGGGCGCCACACCGCCGTAGTCCGTGGTCGTTCCAGCCCAATCAAACACAATCATCTGAATGTGGTTCATTTCCGCCATATTCAACACTCCTTGCCCTTGCATGCTGTTTTGTGCCGATATTTGCTCTTGCGCATCAATTATAAGCGGCATAATACCGCATCTTCAAGCGCTTTCCTGTCAACAGTATGTAAAAGACAGCGCAAAAAACCGCAGGTTTTATACCTGCGGTTTTTACATATCAAAATTACTACTGAATCTCGATTCCTTTGCTGCGGTACTGTTCCCTCACCTCAGGGGAAACATGGTCATCCATCAGCAGCAGATCCACCTGCTCGGGCAAGAGAACCACGCGCTTGGAGCATTGTCCCAGCTTGCTGGAGTCCATGACCGCAACCACCCTGCGGGCGTTCCGGGCAAGGGTCTGGATCACCCCAATCTCATCCAAACGAAAATCTGTATAGCCGTCCTGATAGTTGATGGCGTTGATGGAGAGAAAGGCCAGATCAGGGCGGTACGCGGCAAACTCCCGTTCGCACACGTTTCCATAAGTGGAGCGTTCCAGTGGATCCACGGTCCCGCCTACAGCGATAAGGCGGATGGCGGGATTCTGCATCAGGATGCTGAGGGCAGCATAGTTATTGGTGACCACAGTAAACTTCAGATTGAATCCGGACATCTCTTGGGCCAGCACCGTGTTTGTAGTCCCAGAGTTGAGGGCCACCACGTCGCCCTCCTTGATGTGGTCCAGCGCCTTGCGGGCAGCCTCTCGCTTCAGCTCGCTGTGGATGATCTCCCGGCCGGTGAAGTTGGAAAACAAATTCTGATCTTCCGGCAGACAGGCTCCACCCCGGACATATTTGATCCATCCCTCCTGCTCCATATTTTTCAGGTCGCGGCGGACAGTGTCCACCGAAACCTGCAGAAGTTGGCTCAGCTCTGTTACCTTCACTGTGGATTGCAGTTGAAGCTGCTGCAATATCAGCTCAGCCCGTTCGTTATACAGCATCATGGAACTGGTCTCCTTTTTGCGGTATTTTTTTAAGTATACCGCAAATTACAGCAGCCTGCAATCAAAAGGTCATAGACAGAGAAGAAATGAGTCGGGTACTATGACGTGGTTCTCTGGGCCTTGGACGAGGACATCACGGTCGGCACCAGCGCCACCGATTTCAGCCCCGACGCTGTTTTGACCCGCGCCCAGATCGTGACCTTTCCACTCTCAACGGAAAAGTACACGCCCGCGCTGCCAGCATAGCGCGAAATATTGATGACCTGCATGGAAGCTCCCGACCTTCGGCGTGGTCATCGTGCCCTGCGAGGCCATAGTCAGGTCGGGGGCGGCGATGGGGCGCATGAACTCCTCAGCGTGGTCATGCCGTTTTTCCCGGTCTCCGCTGGGATAGTTCGTCCTGGGGGAAGGCCCTGGCCTGTTCCTGGTAGGAGGGCGTCTCTTTGAGAAGCACATGGATCAAATAGTGAATTTGTTGGTAACAGTTCATTATCTGTGACGCGCTGGGCCTGTCCGCCCTGGTGGAGGTCCACAACGAGGCTGAGGTGGAGACAGCCCTCCGGGCGGGAGCCCGGGTCATCGGGGTGAACAACCGCAATTTAAAGGATTTTTCTGTGGACACGGACGACAGCCGGAGGCTCCGGGCCCTGATCCCCGAAAATGTGCGCTTTGTCTCTGAGAGCGGGGTCCGGAACGGGGAAGATGTGGCCCGGCTCCGGGAGCTGGGCGCAGACGGGGTCCTGATTGGCGAATCCCTGATGCGCGCGGCGGACAAAAAGGCCGCCCTGGCCGGACTGCGGGGCGGGGCATGACAAGGATCAAGCTCTGTGGGCTCTCACGCCCGGAGGATATTGCGTCTGCCAACCGGGTGCAGCCCGAATTTGTCGGGTTCGTGTTTGTGCCAGGCAGCAAGCGGTATGTCTCCACCCGGCAGGCCAAGCGGCTCAAAGCGCTCCTCTCCCCCCGGATCCAGGCAGTGGGCGTGTTTGCCAATGCGGAACCGGAGACAGTGGCCGGACTTCTGGACCGCGGCGTCATCGACCTGGCGCAGCTCCACGGCGGCGAGAGCGGAGATTACATCCGGCGGCTGAGGGCGCTCACCGGAAAGCCCATTATTCAGGCATTTCGCATCACATCCGCCCAGGATGTGATGCGGGCTGAAACCAGCATTGCCGACCACATTCTGCTGGACTCCGGCGCAGGGACGGGGACGGCCTTCGACTGGGCGCTCCTCCGGCACATCAAAAGGCCCTATTTCCTGGCCGGCGGACTTGGGCCGGGCAAGGTGGAACGCGCGGTGGAACTGCTGCACCCCTACGCGGTGGATGTTAGCTCGGGCATTGAGACGGAGGGAGTCAAGGACCCGTCCAAAATGGCGGCCTTTGTGGCCGCAGCCAGAAAGGAAGACAAACGATGACAAATCCCAACGGCCGCTTCGGCATCCATGGGGGACAGTATATCCCTGAGACGCTGATGAATGCAGTCATTGAACTGGAAGCGGCATACGACCACTACAAGAACGACCCGGAGTTTGACCGGGAGCTGACCGAGCTGCTCAACGAGTACGCCGGGCGGCCCTCCCGGCTGTATTTTGCCAAAAAGATGACGGAGGACCTGGGCGGGGCGAAGATCTATCTGAAGCGGGAGGATCTGAACCACACCGGGGCCCACAAGATCAACAATGTACTGGGGCAGGCACTTCTGGCCAAGCGGATGGGCAAGACCCGTCTGATCGCCGAGACGGGGGCGGGCCAGCACGGGGTAGCCACCGCCACCGCCGCAGCACTCCTGGGGATGGAGTGCGTGGTCTTTATGGGGGAGGAGGATACCATCCGGCAGGCCCTCAATGTGTACCGGATGCGCCTGCTGGGGGCAGAGGTGGTTCCCGTAAAGACGGGCACGGCCACCCTGAAAGACGCCGTATCTGAGGCGATGCGGGAGTGGACTTCCCGCATCGCCGACACCCACTACTGCCTGGGCTCTGTGATGGGGCCCCACCCCTTTCCAACCATCGTCCGGGACTTCCAGGCGGTGATCTCCCGGGAGATCAGGGCACAGCTTCTGGAGAAGGAGGGGCGGCTGCCCGACGCGGTGCTCGCCTGTGTGGGGGGCGGCTCCAACGCCATCGGCAGCTTCTATCATTTCATCGGAGACAGACAGGTCCGGCTGATCGGCTGCGAGGCGGCTGGCCGGGGGGTGGACACCCCGGAGACGGCGGCCACCATCGCCACTGGGAAGCTGGGTATCTTCCACGGGATGAAGTCCTATTTCTGCCAGGACCAATATGGACAGATCGCCCCCGTTTACTCCATCTCAGCCGGGCTGGACTACCCGGGCATTGGTCCGGAACACGCCCATCTCCACGCCATCGGCCGGGCGGAATATGTCCCGGTCACCGATGAGGAGGCGGTGTGTGCCTTTGAGTATCTGGCCAGGACGGAGGGCATCATCCCCGCCATTGAATCGGCCCACGCCGTGGCCTATGGGCAAAAGCTCGCGCCCACCATGGGCAAAGATCAGATCATCGTCATCACGGTCTCGGGCCGGGGCGACAAGGACTGTGCCGCCATCGCCCGATACAGAGGGGAGGATCTCCATGAGTAAGATCGCAGAGGCATTTTCCCACGGGAAGGCGTTTATCCCATTTA
>OGCN01003946.1_pt1 | contig 13543 bp, 9 predicted proteins | sample 1570181 | NCBI WGS metagenome assembly OGCN01 (sample SAMEA4370584, study PRJEB24528) | human gut metagenome | reverse complement strand
GCTGGGGGTTACGCACTGAGGAGCACATCAACCCGGATCTCTCTGCCAAGATTTGGCTTGAGTCGGGTTTTAATTCAGACGATGGAGGGCTGTCAGGAACCGGTGGCGGCAATCTTGACAAGATGATCTTTGACCGCCATGCGGTGCTCTCCCTTGCATCTAAAAAATGGGGTGAAATTGGGTTTGGCCGTATGGGATCAGTGCGCAGTGCAGTAATGCCCTACAGTCTTGTTTTGCTTCCGCTAGATCCAGTGAACGGGGCTTACTACGACATCGCTTCTATCTCGGTTATGTTTGGAGCCGATCCAAGAGCAAACAATACTGTGACTTATGTATCTCCACGCATGAGGGGATTTAAATTTGGGGCAAGTTACTCCTTTGCCACTACAGATCAGGAAGAGCCGGAGATAACCAGCAATAACCGCCTTCTGGCATTAGGCGGTAATTACGAGGATGGTTCAATCGGCGTCTATTTTGGTGCTACTCATGTTTGGCACGGAAAGACCTCCGCCGCCTCTGCTGATCGCGGAAAACTGTACACGCGTGCAGATGCTCAGGCCTATACGCTCGGTGCAACCTATAGACCGACAGACGCCTGGAAGTTCTATAGCGCTCTTCAGTATCATAAAAACTGGCGTAATGTGGCCGGTTGGAAGGTCGATGCCGGCAGTGGTTCAGCATCGGACAAGGAGTACGGTGTGGACGGCCTCAGTGCCATGGTGGGAGTTAACTACTGGTTCACGCATGCTCTGCGAGGAACTTTCAGTTATTACCTCTTTGATGGTTCACATAAACGCCCTGGCAAGGCAGACGAAGAAGGAATGCGCCAAAGCATCAATGCCGTCATTGACTATCGGTTGTCTAAAACCCTGCTTCTCTACGGTACGTCGACTTACTCGAAAGGCGATAATCGCCTCGACAACAGCGACTGCACAAAATGGGTGTCGAGAGTGGGTCTGATGAAATTTTTCTAAAAGTTAATTCAATATTTCAGGACGGAAAAATGGATCATTTCACGCCTCATGAAGATCTTCTTGATGTGAAATTGCGGGATCTTCTGTTTTTCCTCCTGATTTTTGAGCACAGAAAACTCATTGATGCTGCAAAGGCAATGAAGATTTCCATGCCCACGGCGGAACGCAAACTTAAGAGTTTACGGTCGGCCTTCGGTGATTCTCTTTTCACGCGCGGCGGTACCAAAGGCTTCTTTATGGTTCCGACCCAGCGTGCTGCAGATCTCTATCCGAAGATCAAGACAATCGTTCAAACATACCAAGCTGCACGTATTGAAAAGCCATTTGAGCCATTGGAAATTCGGAACACCTTTCATCTCGCAGTGAACAGCCACGGCCTCTTTTTCATCCCTGAGGCATTCTTTCAGAATTTTTGTGAGCGTTGCCCAAACGCGAAACTTCGGATTGTCAGGCCAACGTCCGATATTTTCGAAATGCTGAGATCTGGCGAGGCAGATTTTGGATTCTCATACCGAGCAGCCGAGCCCGAGGACTCGGGTATTCATTCATATCCTATCTATACAGGGAAAGCTATTGTCGCGGTGAGAAAAGGGCACCCACTCGAGGAAGTAAATGCCAGCAGAATGCTTTCTATCGGTGATCTTCGTCCGTTTACGTATGTTCGTCTTTATTCGAAGTCACGAAAGTTCGCCAATGTTCGTTACCTTGACGAATGCTTGTCATCTGAGCCATTAAATTTTCAAGGTCATATTGATTCACCTTTCTTTCTGAGCGGGCCTTTGATTACGCGCTGTACTGACGCTGTATGCATCTGTCCAGAAATAATCGCGGAGCCGTGGCGTCAGGCAGGATTGATTTCTTGTCTGGATGCAGATTTCCTTCAGCAAACCTTTACGCTGCATCTTGTTTGGCATGAACGAACTCACGTACTTCCGGAGTTTCAATTTATGCGCTCTCTCCTATTGTCCAAATAGAGAACCAAACTCAAGCCGGGGATGAGGTTTCGAGTCAGAAGTCTGAGGAAGGTGACGAAGAAATATTTAGATGCGTTTTGATCTGTAGGGATCGGTATGCCTGTCACGGGGATGTATGAACTTTGCATGAATGGGACAAAGGTGGAGTTATCCTCGGATTGCGTGTTGCTGTGGAGCCCTTCGGCAGCATGCACGTATGCGGTCTCGGCTTACATGACAGGTACTGTGTTAGCGTTGCCCTCGCATATAGCTGCATTGCCGCTAGAACCGTCGCGAGTTGATTACTCGCCAGAGTTGCCCGGTCAATCTGCAATTTCTGTAAATATGGATCGAGCGTTTTGTTCCAAAAAAACAGCCCGAAGCACAAGAAGTCCTTCGGGCTGGTTTTCGTTAAGAGACTAACTGGGAGGATTATTTCGTCTCAGCTTCATCAGGCAGTCTGGCGCCGCATACTGAACAGAAGAGCGATTCGCGTGAGACCGCGGGTGTGCCGCAGGCCGTGCAGCGCTTAGGCACCGGGGCGAGTTCGACAATCAGTTCGCCTTCCTCCACCGGGACCATGCGGCGGGTCTGAGCGAAGTCGGCGCGCTTAAGCACGCGCTTGACGATCCCGTCGACGGCTGCACAGACAGCCTTTTCCTGCTTCATGATTGAGACATTGAAAAGCTCCTGACCGGCTTTGACAATGTCGCCTTCGGCCACGTGAACGATCCAAAGGTCGGCCTTGCGCGGGCTGGGCACCTGATAAACGTTGCCGGGTTCTGCGCGCAGCACGGTCGACTTCGGTCCCGTGCCTTCCTTCACCTTCACGGCACAGGTGAGAATTTCGCTGTCGAGCACATAGCGCACCGTGGAGAAACCCTCTTCGGTCACCGAATCAATCGACAAAATGTGCATCTGGTGGGGTTTGCCGTCTGAGCTCGAAAAGTTGAGCGTTTCACCCGAACGGAGCCCCTCAAACCACACGTCGAGCGGCAGCGCGTTGGGGTCGCCGAAACGGCGGCGGAATTCGATGGTCTTGAGCGCGTCGGCCGGATGATTCATGTACATCACGAATTCTTCTTCGGTGGCCGGACGTTTGATCAGACTTTCGAGCTTCACGCGCTCGCCGGCAAGGTCGGCGGGTGCTAGCGTCAGGAGCGGCGACTCCGCACGGCGATCACGCAGGGCTTCGCGCCACTTTGCCCCGAAGGCGCTTTCATAGACCCAATCCTCGGGGAAGCCAAGCGGAAGCCGGCCGAATTTGCCTAGCAGCAGATTGCGGAACGCTTCGTTGCAGTCCATGTAGATGATCAGGCGTTCGTCGCGCTCGGCCTGAGTGAGGTTCGTGCGCTTGCTCCCCGCCGTGCGCACGGCGTTGAGGAGCCGCTCCACTTCAGGCATTCCGCCGCGCTTCCAGGCCCCGGTAACGGCCAGGAAAGCGGTGTTCCAGGTGATTTGCGAGCCCGGCGTGACGTCGTGGTAGCGCACGATGCGGCGTGAGCACTCGAGGAATTCAAGCATGAAGGGCAGCAGCTGAATGAAGCCCTGCTTAACAGCGCCTTCCTGCGAAGATGAGGTGGCTCCGCCGGGCATTTGGTAGCGCGTGACGTCATAGTCGACGCCCTGGAAAAAGGGCGAGCAGTAGCGGTCAAACCACGGCATCACCTGCTTGGCGGCAAAGTTGGCTTTGGCCACGGCCTCGCGGTCCAAGAGCGTCTTCATGCCGAGTTCGTCTTCAAGATAGGCAGCGAGCGACAAGAGGTCGCCCTGGCCGTAGCTGCGCACCGAGGCGCCCAGCCCAGCGTCGAGAATTTCGCAGCCCGCAGCAGCCGCGGCAGCACAGGCCGGCAGGAAGAGACCGTCGACGGCATGACGGTGGTAGTGGAGAACAAGTTCGGGCCAGCGTTTTTTGAGCGCTGTTACCAAGGCCGTCATGAAGGCGGGCGAACAGACGCCCGCCATGTCTTTGAGACCGAGCGTGATGCGGCGGACAGCGGTCTGTTCGGGCACGCCCATGATCTTTGCGGTCATGTCGACCACGGCCTCGGCGGACTGCAGACAGTAGTTGACGTCAAACCACGGCGCGCGCGAAAGCGCAATGGCGGGCTCAAAGAGCTTATCGGGACGGCTGAGAACCACTTCGGCGATCGGCGCCATATTGTCGGCTTCATTGAGGAAGTCAAAGCACCGTACGACGTCGTAGTGCTCGCAGATCATCTCGCCCGTGAGCTGCATGAGGTTGCGCGGCTGCGGGGTGTAGCCCAGCACATTGGTCGAGCGCACGAGGAGCTGCTTCAAAGTCTTCGGCGCAAAAGCGTTCCACTCGCGGGCTTCCTCGAAGGGATAGGTCATGTTGGCGAGCATCGCCACATGAAAGTGCGCCCCGCCGCCGTTCTCAATGGAAAAGAGCCCTGCGCTGTCCAGATAGGGGCCTACCAGGCGGTCCTCAGCAAGACGCATGCGGTTGCCGTGGTTGGACTGGGTCATGTCGCGCGTGGTCGTGTCCGTAAAGTGGATGCGACCCGTGTCGCGGATGAAGGCGAGGAGGTCTTCTCGGTCTCCCTGCGGATAGGGCGAGGGGCGGCTTCGCGCCGCTTCAGAGAGCTCGGGCGAGAAGGGCTGAAAGTGTGCCAGTTTGGGCGTGGTCTTCGAGCGGTATTCGCCGAGCGAAACGTAGGGGTTGAAGCCGCGCGCAGAAATTTCCGCGACGAGCTTGGCGAGCCGTTCGCTTTCAGGCTCCAAATCCGTGTAGCGCAGAATCTCCGGGTGCTCTTTGATGAAGGTGGTGGTCACTTCACCCGCGCGGAAGCTCGGATGGGCCACGACCCGGCGCAGGAAGGGAATGGTGGTCTTCGGGCCGCCGATCACGTACTCCTGCAGCGCTCGGTCCATGATCCCGAGCGTCTTTTGCCAGTCACGGGCATAGGTGATGAGGAGCGCGCCGGCGGAATCGTAGTTGGAGGGGAATTCATAGCCGGCGGAGAGGTTCGAGTCGAGGCGCACGCCCGGTCCGCCCGGAGAGACGTAGCGGGTGATGAGGCCGGAATTGGGGGTGGAACCTTCCTGAGGATCCTCCAGATTCACGCGGACCTGAAGGGCATGGAAGGAGGCTCGCGTGTTTTCTTCGGTAAAGCGCAGGGTGCTCCCGAAGGCGATGGCGATCATTTCTTCGACCAAGTCGACGCCGTAGCGGCTTTCGGTAATGCCGTGCTCGACCTGCAGACGCGTGTTCACCTCGATCATGTAGGGTTCGCCCGCTTCGGTCACGAGGAACTCCACGGTGGCAACCGAGTGATACCCCACAGCCAGCACGAGCCGACGGGCATAGCTCTTTGAGCTCTGCGCGCAGTTTGGGCGTCATGCCGCGCCAGGGCGACGGCGTGACTTCAAGGAGTTTCTGGTTGTTGCGCTGAACCGTGCAGTCGCGTTCGTCAAAGGCAAACACATTGCCCCAGCGGTCAGCGATCACCTGAATTTCGATGTGGTGGACCTTGGGAAGGTATTTTTCAACGAAGAGCCGAGGGTTGCCAAAGGAGGCCTCCGCCATGGCTGAAGCCTTTTCAAAGGCGTCTTCAAGTTCATCCTCGTTGGTCACGAGGAAAATGCCGCGTCCGCCGCCGCCGCCCTCGGCTTTAAGCATGATCGGAAGACCAATTTCATGAACGATCTTTCGCGCGCCCGGAACGTCGACGGATTCGTCGGAACCCGGGACCACCGGAATGCCAAGGCTGCGGGCCACGCGGCGTGCTTCGACCTTATTGCCGAGGAGGTGCATCGCTTCGGCCGTAGCGCCGATGAAGGTGATGCCGGCTTCGGCGCAGAGCTTCGGAAAGTTGTTGTCTTCGCTCGCAAAACCCCAGCCCGGATGGATGGCGACGCAGCCGCGTTCGCGGGCAAGGCGGATGATGCGCGGAAGGTCAAGATAGGCGCGCGGGTCCGCTCCGAGCAGAATCAGTTCCTGTGCGGAGGCGGCAGCCGGTTCGGTTTTGTCGATGTCGGTCGCGGTAATGGCGGCAATCGCCTCAAATCGCTCGCGAATCGAGCGGCTGATGCGGCGTGCGGGGATGCCGCGGTTGGCGACCAAAATCACCTTGCCGCGCAGACTCTCGCGTACTTCCTCAAAAGTTCGTTGCTGCATGGATGGAATTCCTTCCCTTGAGTTGTTTAAAGGCTTGCGTTGATTTTGTGCTGCGTATGAGACTTTATTTTTAAAGCGTGTCTCACACGCTGCTCTTTTGAGGATCAAGTTTCCGAGACTTTTCAATCCCCTTAGAAGAATTCATGCCGCCCGGGGCGGGAGCGTTCAATGCGTCTCCGGCGCCCGGGCACTCAATTTCGCGGTGCCGCTTCTGCGGCATGCGGCGCAGGCGCCGCTTTGATGAGACTGCCGCGATCGAGTGTGACTATTTCGCCCGACGGGGTCTCGAGGAGGAGCTCTCCGTCGGGAGCGAGACCAATGAATCGGCCCGCGGTCAGGGCGCCCTCAGCGCTCTCAACCGCCACGTCGCTTCCGAGCCAAAGGAGGTGAGCCTGCGCGAGCGCTCGCCAGGAGGCGATGAGCCGGGCGGGGTCGGCTTCGCGCAGATGACGGAGAATGCGCCGCCAAAGTTCATAGGGATCCATTGCGGCTCCCCCGCGGGGCACCAGACGCCCGGGCGGGAGCGCAGCGCCCTCTCGGAGCGACGACACTTCGGGTGACCAGTTGACATTAAGGCCGATGCCTGCGGTGAGGAGCCCGTCAGTTTCTTCGAGCAGAATGCCGCCCACTTTGGCCGGCCCATTGGGCGAAAGACAGATGATGTCGTTAGGCCACTTCATGAGCACCGGGAAGCCGAGACTGCGCAGTGCTTCAGCGGTCAAAGCCGCCGTCGCTGCGGCGGATGCCCGCGTGGCATAAACCCCTTCAAGCGGCAGTCTGATGCCGGCATGAAGATTCCCGCGGGCGCTCTCCCATGCGCGGCCGTACTGTCCGCGTCCTGCTGTCTGCAGGTTTGCAAAGATCGAGCCGTAGACCGGCAGGCGGTCTGCAGCATAGAGCGAGCGGGCGAGCGTGAGAACCGAATCCGTTTCGTCAATACGGTAAATGCCGTCAGGATCAGGTTCACCGAGCGCAGACGCCGGATCGGTCGATTGATGCAATGGTGCTGGAATCATGAAGCGGAGGTCCAAAAGGGATCGGAAGTTGTTTTCTTTGAGCCTATCAGCCTCATTGGCTGTTGGCGGCGCTCATTGCGCCAAACCTGCGCCGGCGTGCACGGCTTTTGCGCCTTTCCTGCACGTGTTGGGAGATATGCCGTACAGACTAAATGCTTAGTTCGGGGTTTCGGACGGCTGCTTTCGATTCGCCGGATCGGCGTACGTCCATGGGAACGATGTTGTGCTGAGCACCGCCTTCAGGGCAAGGTATTTGGCGGATATGCCTGCAAAAACCTCCTTTAAACAGTATATCTATATGATTAATAAAGAAACATATACGCAATTATTAGAAAATTGCAATGAATGTCAGGGAAATTTGAGAAATATCCCGTTCTCCTAAGCGGATGTGCTTAGATGCGGCAAACAAAACCATCGAGGAAAAGTGCACTATTACTGCACTAGAGATGGAAACGAAAAGAAGTTTCCTTAAAGCTCAATCAACTACGTCTTTTATTTTGGAGATTCTGCGATGAAATTCACTGTCTTGCATTTGACTGATGCCGCTTCGGCAGCATCTGCTGCAGGCGGGCAGAGTCTCCGGCTTCCGCCCCTGCACCGAGGGCTGCGACTGCCGCCGCGGTCGGCGCTGCACCTTAGGGTGGAGGACGGTTTCTGCTGAAGCCTTGTGCTTCAAGCTTTTCGAGGCCGCCCTCCCGCCCCGCCCCAACGCGCAGAGGGTTGACCTGACTGCATGACTGCATTAACGGCGGTCTGCGCTGAGCGCATCCCGATGCCTGCAGTCTTTCTGTTGAAAGACCGCATCAAACGATTTCCAGCTCTTTTCCTGAGGATGCCGTCATGTTCCAGTCCTTTGCCTTCATGTCCCGCCGAGATTTTATTGCCGCTGCCGCTATGGCCGCGGCCGGGATCGTCTGCTCGTCGCCCCGCGGCGTTTTTGCCGCCGAACCTGAAAAGCGCTCGGTGACCATTGCCGTCGGCGGCAAGAATCTCTACTACTACCTGCCGATGGCGCTCGCCGATTGGATGGGCTTTTATAAGGACGAAGGACTTGACGTCAAAGTCGTGGATTTTCAGGGCGGATCGAAATCCCTTCAGGCTGTAGTAGGGGGCTCAGCGGATGTGGTTTCGGGAGCGTTTGAGCACACGCTTTCGATGCAGACCAAGCGCCAGTCCATGCAGGCCTTTGTGCTTCAGGATCGTGCGCCGCAGTGCGTTTTTGCCATTAACCGCCGCACCATGAAGGGTGTAAAGGATCCCGCCGCGCTCAAAGGCCGCCGCATCGGCGTGACGGCGCCGGGGTCGCATTCGCACGTGATGGCCAACTTCGTGATGGCGCGTGCGGGCGTGAAGTCTAATGAATACTCGGCCATCGGCATTGGTTCAGGCGCAGGCGCTGTGGCTGCGGTCCGTTCCGGACAGGTGGATGCTTTCGTCGGGCTCGATCCGGTCGTCACGCAGCTCGAAGAAGCCGATGCCATTGACATTGTGGTCGACACCCGCCGCGTGGAAGAAGGCGACGCACTCTATAACGGCCCGATGGTCGCGGGCTGCCTCTACGCGCCTCAGACCTTCATTGACCGCAATCCGGAAACGGTTCAGCGCATGACGAATGCGGTTATTCGTTCGCTCAAAACCATCGCCGCGATTACGCCCGAGGAGCTCATGAAGTCCGTGCCGAAGGCCGCCTTCCTCGGCAATCCGAAGCTCTACGCCGAATGCTTCCTGCGCAATCGCCCGGCCATGTCGATTGACGGCCGGTTCCCGGAAGGGTGCGTTGAGACCGCCGCCAAAGCGCTCGCATCGGTGAAGCCCGAACTCGCCGACTTCAAGTTTGATGCCGCGGCTGCGTACACCAACCGCTTCGTGGATGCCGCGAAGAAGGCCTGATTTCGAACCCCATTATCAACACTTTCAACACTTCGCCCGGGGGAATAACCCCCCGGGCCGCGCCCATAATCCAAAGCCGCTCTCATGAAAGCGCGGCAGAGGCGCAAAACCCTAAAACAAAAAAGAAATTCATAGAGGAAGCGGTCTGATGTCGAGCGAGACAAATGAACCGATTGGAGCGGCTCGAAACCCTGCGCCGGCCATAGCATTTGAAAATGTCACCTGCAGTTTTGAAACGCCCGAGGGCGTTTATACCGCCACGAAGGATGTGTCCTTTTCGATCGGCGACGGCGAGTTTGTGAGCGTCGTCGGACCGACGGGCTGCGGAAAGTCGACGCTGCTTAACGCTGCGGCTGGGCTTTTAAAGCCCGCTGCCGGGCGCGTCCTGATTTACGGCGAAGCCCTGAACGGCATCAACCATCGGGCCGGCTACATGTTTCAGGCCGAAAGCCTGATGCCCTGGGCGACGGCGATTGACAACGTCATGATGAGTCTGAAATTCCGCGGCGTCCCGGAAAATGAGGCGCGTGAGGCGGGCTTTGACTGGCTCGAACGCGTGGGGCTCGAGCGTTTTGCCGACCGCTATCCGCATGAACTTTCGGGCGGCATGCGTAAGCGCGTTGCCATGGCCCAGACCATGATTGCCGACCCGGACATTCTTCTCATGGATGAATCCTTCTCAGCGCTTGACATTCAGACGCGGCAGCTGATGGAAAACGAACTGCTTGAACTCTGGCAGGCGAAGAAAAAGGCTGTGCTCTTTATTACCCACGATTTGGATGAGGCCATTGCCATGTCCGACCGCGTGGTCGTGATGTCGGCAGGGCCCGCTTCGCACCCCTTGGGGAGTTTTCCCATTGCCATTCCGCGTCCGCGCAACGTTGCCGAAATCCGCACCCGTGCGGACTTTAACGAATGCTATTCGGCCATTTGGGAGGTACTCCGCGAAGAGGTACTGAAGAGCTACCGCGAACACCGCGCGCACGTCGGCACACTGGCGAGCTGATAGGAGAGAGGGAGACACATCATGCAGCGCAAAGGTTTTCAGATTCGAATTTGGCAGTGGGGGCTCCTCGCAGCGATTTTCGTCTTTTGGTGGGCGATGACAAAGCCCGGATTTATTCCGGCGTTTTTCTTCTCCGACGACAGTCAAGCCGCCTTCTTTTTCGGCGAACCGGTGATCATTCTTCAGCGTATTTGGGAGTGGTTTGCGGGCGGCGAAATCTACAGCCACCTCGGCGTTACGCTTTATGAAACTGTCATGGCCTTTGTGATCGGCACGGTTGCAGGGCTCGCAGTCGGTCTATGGCTCGCGCTCTCGCCGGTGGCGGCAGCCGTGGCGGACCCCTTCATCAAGGGGTTCAATTCCATGCCCCGCGTCATCCTTGCGCCGATTTTCGCCGTGTGGTTCGGACTTGGGCCGGCCTCCAAGATTGCGCTCGGCTTCACGCTCGTCTTCTTCATTGTTTTTTTCAATGTCTATCAGGGCGTTCGCGAAGTGAATCCCAATGTTCTCGCAAGCGCCAAGATGCTCGGCGCCACGCGCCGGCAGCTCCTGCGCTACGTCTATCTGCCGAGCGCCATGAGCTGGGTCTTTTCGAGCCTGCATACCTCGGTGGGCATGGCGTTTGTCGCAGCCGTGATCGGTGAATATTTGGGATCGGCAGAAGGCGTGGGCTATCTGATTCTGCAGGCCGAAACGACCTTTGACATGAATACCGTGATGGCCGGCATTTTGGTGCTGACAGCCTGTGCGCTGATCCTCGACCGCATCGTGACGGAAGTTGAAAAGCGCCTGATGCGCTGGCAGCCGACGGTTTGATGGGTGAGCGGGTTCCAACCGCTTAACACAGCATTTTTAAATTCTTCCTCTTTGGGCTCTCTAGGATCAGCAGATCGCGAGAGCCCTCTTTTTTTTGTGCTGGTCCATCCTGATCTGAACTCCCAAATGACTAGATCTTAACTAAACGGAAAACAGGATTCGGGAGTTTTGTTAATTTCAACAGAGCCAGCAAATTTCGATGGCGTTTAGCGACAGAGTCCAGAACAAAGGCATTGGTTGTCGGATGTTTATATGCCTGCATGCACAGAAGTTGGGTAAGGAGATTATGCATTGTTTCTTCTGTATTTTCAGCTTAGGATGGGGTGCATGCATTTTTCTTCTTTGTAAAGCATATTCATACGTAGAGCCATAAACAAATAGTTTTCATCAGTGCGCTGCTTCTGTCGCTTCGAATCGTGAACCGCCGATTTCATTCTTGAGGTCAAGTGCTTTCAGAACATCTGGATACAGTTCATTGATCTGCAGCTCAGCCATTACGGCATCACGATACAAATGCAGATAAGCCTTGATCGGAATAGGACCGGCATCCGTGTTCTCCTTCCAGTCGTCAGGAACTGCAATCGCAGAGATCCCCAAGACAGGATCCTTATGTGCAATCGAATCGCACAGAGCCTGTTTGTGCCGCTGCAGATAGATGAGCTTTGACAGCTCCTTCTTTAAGGCTCAGAAACTGGATGTACTTCAAGTTGAGGTTGATGGCCGTCTGTGTGTTGTAAATGCTCTGAAAGCCGTGGTCTGTCACCAGAATGTTGTTGGTTAGATCCAAACCGGCAAACTTCATGCGCAGATAAATCTCCGGGAGGATTGTCTGATCGTTGATGGATCCGTCGTAGCTGCAGGCAAAGACCACATCGCCTGTGGCATGGTCGCATACCGTCATATAGTTGACCTGCCGGAGCTCCGGATTCTGTTTGGCATGTCCCCAAGCTGCCGCATTGATGGTGTTTGAATATGTGGAGATGCTCGTACTGTCAAAAGACAGAGTAACGGCCGAGTCGCTGTGTTTGCACGCGCGGTCGTAGCGCAGTTTGTAGTAACGCTCAAGCTGCGGCTGCGTGATGCTTGAGAGCATTTCGGATATTCGCCGGCCGTCAAGCGGCTGAACTTCAGGCAGCCAGACTTGCGGGAGCCAATCCTCGAAAGTCATCATTGCCCCGCCGCCGTCCAGCTTATAAACGCTGAGAGCGAACAGAATTCGTGCGGTTTGTTCGCCAAACACACTTCGAAGATCTTCGTAAATGCCGGTATTTTGGCCAAACTGCCAGGCGGCATACGACACACCGATGCGCACGGTGTCACAGCTCCAGGAGATGTCGGTCGATTCCGGCTTCTGTACAAAAGCTTCAGAGAAGCTTTCTTCAGAAAGCAGTTCATGATCGCCCCAAAACACGGTTTGATGAGCGTATTGCGGGAACTTATCAACAAAGTTCTTTGAAAGCCGGATGGAACCATCGTCGAGCAGCCGTCCGACTTGGACCTTGGACTCAACGAAAGAACGTTTCTTCACTGAATCCCATCGATTGCGGTAAGCCCTGATGTAGATGCGGCCAGCTTTGTCTTTGGAGGACATAAGCGCCCAGAGTTTGCCTTCGAAATCCAGTAATTTAGCCATGATAGATATGGCTGATTAAGTATGTATCTATTATACAGGAAATAAAAATTCCTGCAATCTCAACGTAAGAAAAATTGCAGGAATTTCAAAGTGAGCTAAATAATATTCAAGGCTGATTTGATGAGGCTCAACCCTTTAAAAGATCTAGTATTCCAGGAGTTTGGGCTGTATCCCCTTGGGGTGGTAGCCAGGGAATATTGGTTGACATTCGTGAGCTTTGTCGTTTTGGGCCAGAGTTTTAGGCCACGTCTTCCATCAAATTGCCACAAACCTTATTGACGGTTGTGGTTGGTTTGTTATTGTCGCTAAACAACGAGTGTCACTGAGTAGCTCATTTACGCATCGGATTCTTCAGAAATGTAGTGATGATCAAGACGAGATTCCATTTATCAAATGGAATCTTGCGTATTTTGCGTGGCACTTCTGCGGACGAAGTATCAACAGATTATCCTCGTTTGTAAAGCCACCCACATCTCTGCTCATAACAACCCCATTCTTCTCGATCTTGGTATCAGGTACGCGGCTGCAATTGGACCATGTGAACGGCAGATTAAAGTTGGAAAACATTCGTGGGATGAGCCAAAAGACCACTGACCTTGCCGTTCGTATGTACAGCGGTGCATACGAGCAAAGCTTGGCACTTGTGCGAGCTACGTGCTTCCTCTGTGGCATGAAACCAACCACAATAAAGTCGATCGAGGTCGGAAAGATGATGTCATTCTGGGCGTATTTTGTCCGGTATTATCATGCCAGAACACGATTTGTTGGAATTCAAAGGAGATTTCTTATGCGTTCATTGATTGTCGTTCGTTGCGGAGATCAGAGTCTTCACCTCAACTGGTGCGTTCCTCGGCAGGATCGCACGTACGACGTTGCGGTGAGCTATTTTGGCAATTACCCCGATCGATGGATCGAAACTTGCGACATCTTTCATACCTTTAAAGGCAGTAAATGGGAGGGACTCGCCGACTTTCTACGCCTATACGACGGTATTTGGCATGATTATGACTATATCTGGTTCCCAGATGATGATCTTTGTATGTGCCGCGATGATCTTGAAAGATTTTTCGAAATCTGTCGAGACGAACATTTCGTCATCGCACAACCTTCACTC
>OGCN01003935.1_pt1 | contig 13573 bp, 6 predicted proteins | sample 1570181 | NCBI WGS metagenome assembly OGCN01 (sample SAMEA4370584, study PRJEB24528) | human gut metagenome | reverse complement strand
GTGCGATCAGTTCTGTATTGGAATCGTGGCGGTCGCCTATCACACCGTCGGCTACAGTGGCAGACAGCAGGGATTCGATAGCTCCCAATACGGCAATGGTGATAGCCACCGGAAACAATTCCCTGATAGCTTCCCAATCCAGCGCAGGCACAACGGCATCAGGCAACTCTGATTTAATGGTGAAGCGGTCACCGATGGTCTGGATGCAGTCGATTCCTCCGAAGGTTTTCATCAGGTAAACGGCTATCGTGACTACGATGATAGCAATCAGCGAACCGGGAATTTTCTTTGAGAACTTCGGAGTGATGGCGATAATAATAATGCTGACAATACTAACGATGGTATTCCACCAGTTGATCGTGTCGAAGTGTCGGAAATAAATCAGCCACTTCCCGACGAAGTCTCCCGGCACTTTCTCGTCTCCGAAAGATAAACCGAAAATATCGGCAATCTGGGTCGTGAAAATAGTGACGGCGATACCGCTGGTAAATCCGACGATGATAGGATAAGGAATGAATTTGATGACAGCTCCCAGCTTGAACACTCCTAATAATACAAGGAGTACGCCCGCCATTAGCGTGGCTACAATCAGTCCGGCCTCGCCGTATTGTTGTATGATGCCATAGATAATGACGATAAATGCTCCCGTAGGACCGCCGATCTGGACTTTGCTGCCTCCCAACAGGGAAATGATGAATCCCGCAATGATAGCGGTGATAATACCTTTTTCGGGCGAAACTCCCGAAGCGATACCGAAAGCGATAGCCAGTGGAAGCGCTACGATACCTACGATGATGCCGGCCATCAGGTCCGCCATAAACGTTTCTTTCGAATAATTCTTTAGACAAGAAACCAGTTTGGGTTTAAATTCAAATAGCTTCATTTTTATATGTTGTTATACGTGTACTCTGTTCTTTTTTTGCAAAGTAGAGGTTGCAAAATTATATAAAATAATCGAAATAAGTATGTTTTTGAACATACTATTTGCCTGTTGATAGATTTCATCGATGAGCCGATAGTTTTTATTCATTAAGAAAAGGTGGCTTATTATGAACAAATCTCTTATATTTGCGTTATAAATAGTACGACAAGTTACGTTTGGTAATCAACCAATTTAAAATATAAATAGAATTATGGCTAAGAGTATTAAAGGAACTCAAACAGAGAAAAATCTGTTGACTTCATTCGCAGGAGAATCACAAGCTAGAATGCGTTACACTTATTTTGCAAGTGTCGCTAAAAAAGAAGGTTACGAACAAATTGCAGCTATCTTTACAGAAACAGCCGATCAGGAAAAAGAACATGCAAAACGTATGTTTAAGTTCCTCGAAGGTGGTATGGTAGAAATCACAGCTAGCTATCCGGCTGGCGTAATCGGTACTACACTTGAAAATCTTCGCGCTGCTGCAGCAGGTGAACATGAAGAATGGTCACTGGATTATCCTCACTTTGCTGATGTGGCAGAACAGGAAGGTTTCCCGATGATTGCTGCTATGTACCGCAATATCTCCATCGCAGAAAAAGGTCACGAAGAAAGATACCTTGCTTTCGTGAACAACATCGAAAATATGACTGTATTCGCTAAAGAAGGCGAAGTGGTATGGCAATGCCGTAACTGCGGTTACATCACTGTAGGTAAAGAAGCTCCTGAAGTTTGCCCGGCATGTTTGCATCCGCAGGCTTATTTCGAGGTGAAGAAAGAAAACTATTAATCAATAGATGAATAGATAAATCTTGGATGATTTAGATAAAGAAAATGCCGCTTACAGTAATATGCAAGCGGCATTTTTCGTCACCGAAAAAACAAATTGCTATCATTTTACTCTCTCATCCTGTTTGTAGAAGGATTTGTCCTTTCTATTAATCAAAGAAAAGATGCTTCACTACGTTCTGACTATGTTTTGAACAAAGTGAATGACAGATTGGTAGGATTTACTTATTTTTCGGATAGTCTTTTGGGTATTTAAACAAGAGTTATCCAGTTATCCTTTATCTATTGATTCCGGTAATCCTTGGGAGATACACCGTATTGCTTTAAAAACTCCCGATAGAAATAAGATTTATTAGAGAATCCACATTTGAACATAATCTCGGATACGGTCAACTTGGTTGTCCTTAATAACTTGGCTGCATATTCCAGTCTGATGCCTCGTACAAATTCACTCGGAGTCTTATCTATTATTTCTTTGAACTTCCGATACAAGGTAGCTTTGCTCACTCCTACAAATTCGGCAATAGAAGAAGGGCTTAATAACTCATCATCTATATTATTCTTTATGAAGTCTGTTACATTCTGTATTAACTCTTCGTCTTCCGGATGAAGAACAATCCCGTCTTTTACTTTCACAGAAGACATGCTGGAATTGAAATAGTCCTTTAAAAGCATTTGTCTCGACAGCAGATTTTCTATGGTGGATATAACCTGCCTCGGGTGAAATGGTTTGACGATATAAGCATCCGCACCATGGTTAAAGGCATTAATCTGGTCTTCTACAGAAGCCTTTGCCGATATTCCTATGATTGGAATATAACTTGTTTTCAAATCGGATTTCAATTTATTAATCAAGCTCAAGCCGTCCATATTGGGCATGACAATATCACTTATAATAATATCAGGATGATTATGTTCTATCTCTTTCAAAGCCTCCACGCCGTCTTTTGCTTCGTGTATCACATAATCAAAGAGGACATCTTTCAGCAGGTCTCTGATATTCTTTTCATCTTCCACTATCAGTATGACAGTATCTTTGCGAGGGGATAAGTGATCCTGCCCGTTCTTTTCTTTCTGCAACGAATCTTTTTCATCCGTTACAACAAGTGAATGATCGGATGGCAAAGAAGGAATCACGACTGAAAATTCAACACTTTTTCCCAGTTCACTATTTACACTTATCTGCCCGCCTAATAATTCAACCAGACTCTTTGTTAGATTTAAACCTATGCCATTGCTGACAGAGTTACCCAATTTAGGAGTATCAAATATCTTATACTTATCAAATATCTCTGCCATCTGTTGTTCTGTTAATCCCTTACCGGAATTTCTTACGAGCAAGTATAAGGTTTTATCAGGCTCATTTTGTGATATCTCAACATGAATATATCCATAACGAGGAGTATATTTGAACGCATTCGACAGTAAATTGAATATAATTTTTTCCAAAGCATTGCGGTCGGAATAGATCTCTGACGTATCATGAGTCTCTACCTTGAAGTCTATTTTATTCTCTTTCAGGATATCCACATAATTGTTGGAAGCATATTCCATCAATGATTTTACGTTCACATTTTCAGGATGCAAATCCATATTGCTCGATTTAGTTTTACGAAACTCCATCAACTCACTAATCAGCTTCTGCATCCTTTCGGCATTATTCTTTATTATTTGGAGATATTTCTTTGTACTACCATCTAACCCGTCCTGTTCCAACAAGTGCTGTGCAGGTGTATAAATCAAAGTTAGGGGGGTAAAGAATTCATGTGCCACATTGGTGAAGAAATTGAGCCGGGATTCATAAATCTTCTGTTCATGCCGTTTCTCTACCTGGGCTATAAGAACCTGGCGGCTTAACCGTATGCGATTTTTGATAACAGACTTTGTGATGTAGAAGATAATAATGCACAATATGGCATAGATAATCAATGCAGGAACACTAAGCCACCACGGATAACCTACTTTTATAGTTAAGCGATAAATGTTATCTCCCCATACTTTGTCGCCATTCGTGCTCTTCACTTCAAGCTGGTATTCACCCGGAGGAAGTTGGGTAAAGATAATATTCGGATTATTACCCATCCCCACCCAATCATCCGAGTGGTTTTTCAAGCGATAAGCATATTCACAGTTTTCATTATTAATAAAGTCTTTGGCTATGAAATTGAAAGTCATGAATCTTTCTTCATAGCTAAGTTTCAACACTCCTTTTCTGATTCGTTCATTAATGTCCTGTACCGTATTATATATCTTCAAACTACTTAATATAAGTGGAGGATTAAACTCGCGCAAATGTATATTTCGAGGATTGAAATAACTAAACCCGCTTACTCCTCCAAAGTACAAGAAATCACGATGATCCTTGAAGAAAGCTCCATCCGAGAATTCATCATTCTGCAATCCGTCATTCAAAGTATAATTATCTATTTTATTGTTTTTTACATTCAGGCTAGACAATCCCTGGTTGGTACTGATCCATATCTTTCCTTCGTGGTCTTTTAATATTCCATGAATTGTTTTATTATTCAATTTTTCGTCGGCATATTGTATCAGGTGAAAATCATTCTCCTCCTTTTTCAATTCGTTCAGTCCATAACTTGTTCCTATCCATATATTGGCATCATCACGCAGTAAGCACAATACATCATTATTGGTGAGTAAAATCCGACTGTCCATATCCTCCAATGATTTTATGCTGTTATCTTTCATATTGATACAGTTCAAGCCTCCGCCACGTGTGCCAAACCATAACATATTGTCTTCCGGATCGGATGTAATGGCATAAACAACATCGTTATTCAATGAGATATTCTTATCCGACGAATTATATTGCCTGAATCCTTTAACGTGATAACGACCTTGCTCTCTGGAAATATTTATTTTGATTAAGCCATATCCTGATGTTCCCACCCATAAAAGAGAATCATTGTTCGTAAAATAAATGTTGTACACAGCCTTGAAAGGCGGGTATTTGTCAGGTATCTCAAGCTTTTCCAGTTGCCCCGTAGCAGCATTCAATATATTGATTCCGGTTCCTTCCGTTCCGATAAAAATGTCATTCGCTTTATTTCTCCTCAAGGCATAGACAGAATTGGAAATCAATCCTTTACTCTCATTCAGATAATCTGTCAATTCTTTCGTTGCAGGATTCAACAGTTTTATTCCGCTTCCTTTTGTGCCTATCAGAATATTACCATCTTCATCTTCACAGAAACATCTCACAGGGTGACTGGTGTGAACGGTTTCAAATAAAGAGTCGTAATGATAAAGTTGAATTAATCCTTGTCCGTCCGTTCCTATCCACAATATGTTCTGACTACCGGAATAAAGAGTGAAGACTGATAACTGACTGGATAGTTCGTTCAGGTAGGTAAAAGTATTCTTTTTTAAATCATAATGAATACATCCCCCTTCTATAAAGCTGACGTACATCTTGTTCTCTGCTAAAATAACCTGCGATACAGGTTTGCTACTATCCAGCTCAATGCATTGGGAAACTGTAAAGTCGGGATTTAAAAGGAAAAGTTTGTTGTCTTTGTTTAAGATAAATCTGTCTTTCGACAGAAATATCTTATCTACAGGCGTCTGTATGTCGACTGTGCGTAAATCACTCTGTTTTCCTCCGTTAACGAGTAGATTGTAAGTCAGATGCACGGTATTTCCATTATTTAAAAGGAAAAGCATACGATCGGAATCACTCACGGAATAATCCTTTATATGACTTGCAAAGTCTGTGTTAATCGGATTAAACTCATCTTCAGAATCATTGTAGACAAAGAACCCCAGCCCCTTTATGAGGCAGATAATATCTCCTGCCGCACTCTTTCCTAAAATAAAAGACTTTTCCTGATTGGGTACTTTATTATCTGTTCTTAAATAATACCTTGTTATCTGACGGGTTCGTTTATCTAACCGATTGATTCCATTATCTGTTGCTATCCATAAACTGCCCTTACATTCGATAATCTGGCGGATAACGTTATTACTTATAGAATTCGGATTGTTTTTGCTATATCTGAATGTCGTAATTTCTCTTCCATTATATGCATTCAGTCCATCCCATGTCCCAATCCAGATTGTATGTTCTGCATCTTCCAAAATACAGTTTACTGAATTATTTGTCAGTCCGTTAACATTTGATATGTGTTTTGCCACATTAAAAGCATAAGACTTTGTGGAAGTGACAAATGCAATAATCAGAATAAAAAATAATTGTGCGTATAAGATGTTTCTCATGTAAATGAATGTTATTTATACGGTTAGGATAATAGCAAATATAAGGAATTTATTTTATTCCGCGCATATTTTCATCGGTAACGGAGGATTTATACAATTGTGGAATAGTCAATCCGAATTACAAACGATAATCTACGATTTCACCGTCAACAATCAATTTACCATGTTTCTTTGTCTTTTTAGCGGAAGCAGGAATACAAACAATAGTTACGGCATTGTCCGGGTTCAGGATAATGCTTGTTTCGCCGGTACAATTCTTCTTTATGTATTTTTTGGATACCAGATCGTACAAGTCCGTAGGTTCCGTAAAGTGTTGATTCAAAGTTACCTCTTTGGCTTCAAAATAAGGATTGAATAAAAGATAAGTAGGATATTTTCTTGTGGAATAAAAGTCTGTGACATTACAATCCAATTGAAGAATACATTCCACATTAGTAGTATCTACAATAGAGGCTAGCATACCCACCCAGGCCGAGCCATACAAGCAAATATCTGTAGCTGAAGACATGGTTTTTACTTGATCCCCAATAGCATAGGGACCCTCATCGGACAATAATCCCTGGAACGGTTCAAAGTGATTGCCATGATACAAGTCCTTCCTCAATCCTTCATAACAAATGACGTGTTGAGGATCACCTTCCCAGATAGAACTCGACTGACGGTTGCGGGGGTGCTCGTCTGCATAAAATAAGCGGCAGGCGTTTGCCAGGTTCAGCATCCACTTGCCTATTGTGGAAGCATAAGCCGGGTTGTATTTTACAATTGGGACAAGTGCGGCAGCTTGTGAAAAGGTGTTCATGGCAAAAGCATATTGTTCATCCTTTTTTTGTCCTACCAATCCGTGTACGTCGTATTTGTTCCAACGCTCACACATCACTCCCCATCCGTCACGGTCTGAATTATTACCGTCGAAGCACCAGTTCAGCATTTTCAGCTCATCATAAGTAGTTCCAAGTTCCGCATTCATGCGCACTGCCAGATAAGCCCCATAGGGCATCATTATCTCATAGAAAGTACCTTCTTTCTGGGGACGGTTTTGCAAGAATGCCATGCATTGGCGTGTAGCATTCAGATACTTTTTATCTCCGTATTTAATCCAGGAGATGTATTGCAACCAAGCAAGTCCTGCGGCTGCATCCGGCTCGCGCCATATTTTATTATGATACCCTTTACGGTTCTTAAAGTTGAAGGCGGTGAAGTTGAAGTCCAGATATTCTCTACCTTCACTTAAGTCCTGGATAGCAGCATACCAATTGTCGACAGTGATCTTCATCGGCTCCTGCATCTCTGTTTTTTGAGGATATAAATCTACCAGCATTGAATAAGCCATTGCCGGCCATATCTCATACCAGAAACTTTCTCCGGCTTTCCTGTCGAGTCCGTTCAATATAAGATTGGTTCCATTCTTCTTGTTGAAGAATTGCCGTATCATTGATACATAATCTTTTCCGTCATCATTGCTTTTGTCTACTCCTATCAGACTTGCACTAATGAGTGAGCCCATAGTGGGAAGAGATTCATAAGAATTTCCTCCTAACCGTCTTTTATCTACGTAGCTTGGAAGTCCGAAAGTACGGAATGGAAAGTTTACTTGCGAATCGTCCCACCAGATAAGAGGCAGGTTCTGTCCTTTGGCGTTGAAATCGTAAAATAGTCTGTCCTGTTTCGTGGCTATATCTTTCCAGTTTTTCATTTTATAGGGGAAAGGTATATTGGGCATATACTGTACTAAGCGGATCTCTTTTTGCTCTATCGGCTTTTGTGCCGGCAGGTTGTTGAGAAAGAAAAAACCTGCTACGAGAAATAATAATGTCTTTTTCATGGTCAGTTGGTTGTTAAAAAAGGGCGGATTATAAAATCCGCCCCCTCATTTTATTCATATTAAAAACCCGGATTTTGGGAAAGAATATTGTTGCTCTTATCCCTTTCACCTTGCGGTATCGGAAACAGATAATCTCTGTCGTCTCTAAAATTGGCACCTTTCGAGGTATTATATTTGGTTGCATAAGCACGCATAACGGTTCCGAAACGTTTTTGTCTCATCAGGTCATCCCGTCTCCATCCTTCCATTGCTAATTCACAACGACGTTCCTTCCAGATGATTTCTTTCAGACGCTCTTGGTCGGTTTCTGTTATGTCGGGCAGTGTATTAGTTGTTGTAGCAGGGATATACGCCTGTTGATCTCTTCTCGGATCTATCGGATTAGTTTTGCGGGCTCTTTCTCTTACATCATTCAGGTAAGGAAGTGCAAGCCCTGGTTTTCCATTTTCGTTTAATACTTCGGCATACATCAAGAGAACATCGGAATAACGGATCAAACGAATGTTGTAACTAATCATCCAGACGTCGAAACCTGTTTTTTCTACTGCTGGCACAGTCATCTTGTAATCATGATAACCGCTTGGAGATTCAGCATTGTCCTGCGCTTCAGTATCACCTTTATATCTATCACCGGTTTGTGTGAATACATAAGTAATACGTGGGTCATCTGCGTCAAAGGCATCATGGAGATCTTGGGTTGGTACGTGAAATCCATATCCTTGATAACCGGAGATGCGTCTGCTTGTGAAGAAGTGAGGGACATTGGTACCTGTGGCTATGTTTTTGTCATATACTTTGTTGGCAATCTCAAATACTGATTCCGAACTGTTTTCATATTCAGTGCGCCAGTTCATGCCGTAATCACTCAACAATGTATAGTCTTTGTCTACTTCAATAATATCATGAAGTACCGTTTCGGCAGAGGTAAAATCACCTTTGAACATGTATGTTTTAGCAAGCATTGTTTTTGCAAAACCGCGTGTCACACGATAAGCATCATCTTCAGAGTAATCTCCTTTTGCAGGAAGTGCGGAGGCATCAGTTAAATCATTTACAATACATTCATATACCTTCTCCAATGGGGAGCGGGGTATTTGCAGTATTTCAGCGGGTTGCATCGGCGTAGTGATTAGAGGCACTTCTCCGAATGTAGTGACCAGACAATAGTACCCGAATGCTCTCAATGCTTTAGCCTCGTTTGCATAACGTTTCAATAGTTCTTCGTTTCCTATTGCATCAGGAGCATAATAAATCACATCGTTACAGCGATTGATTAATCTGTACAGAATCTCCCAACGACGTCCTACTTCACCATTGGTTGTGTAGATCGTAAAGTCGGACAAGTCGCGTACTTCGGCACGGTCACCGTCATTTCCTCCTCCTTTCAGTGCATCATCAGTGCTGCAATCACCTACAAAATAATGATTTAATGCATATTCATTCCAAGTTGTACGTAATTGAAGATAAGCTCCTGTCAAGGCTTGTTCAATATCGCTTTCCTTCTGATAATAATTATCGCTTGTGGTTTTACCATAACTTGGTTCGTCGAGAGAGCAGCTATACAACCCCACTCCGGCAAGAGCCCAGCATATTATAAATAATATTTTTCTCATAATGTAATGTCTTTTTAGCTAGATTTAAAATTGCAAATTAACTCCAAAAGTGAATGTACGTGAAGACGGATAACGTGTAGTATCCACTCCCATATCCAATGGGTTATTGATACCCAGTTCCGGATCAAGTCCGGAATAACCGGTTAAAGTAAATATATTCTGACCGCTCACATAGAATCTACAACTTGAAAACAGTTTGCTCTTCTGGCAAATGTGACTCGGCAGTGTATAACCTATTTGCATATTCTGCAAACGCAGGTAAGAACCGTTCTCCACATAGAAAGAAGAACCTCTCATATTATTGTTAGAGTCAGAGTTGGTTATGCGTGGATATACAGCATCCAAATCCCCGTCTTTTGTCCATGCTTTTGTGTAAGCATCCGCCAACGCATTCTGGCGTCCTGCTGAAGCAAGGCTTCCTTTAGCAACGTTCCAGATGTCATTTCCAATAGTTCCCTGGAATGCCATACTTACATCAAAGTTCTTATAACTGAATCCTAAGTTGAAACCATAAATGAGGTCCGGATTAGGATCACCGATAAAAGTACGGTCATCATCATCGTTCAATTCGCCTGATTCTCCTAATTTGGCAAACTTAAAATCACCCGGTTGTGCATTAGGCTGAATCTTGGTACCATTTTTATCCACATAATTGTCTATCTCTTCCTGATTCTGGAATATTCCTATTTGTTTGTATCCCCAGAAACGTCCGATAGGACCTCCTACATACGTACGGCTAGTATTTCCACTCAAATATTCCGATGTAAGTTTGGTTACTTCTGTCTTATAAGTAGACATGTTCAGCCCTACATTGTAATTAAAGTCTTTTCCTATCTGGTTACGGTAGTTGACTACTATTTCGAAACCGGTATTCTTCAAGTCTCCTGCATTGAAGAAGGGGCTGTTAGGGAAGGCGCCAAAAGAAGGAATAGGCATATTCAGCAACATGTCACTTGTTTTCTTTACATAAAAGTCCATGCTAACATCAAGGCTGTTTTTAAAGAAAGACATATCTAAACCGACATTGGTTTGCTGGCTGGTTTCCCATTTAATATCTGCATTTCCCACATAAGTCGGGACGTAACCTTGTGAGTACCCGTTTCCAAAGTACCATTGATTTTCATTATTGGTACCAATTAACGTAAGAGGTGCGTCTCTGTCGATTCGTTGGTTACCATTCTGTCCCCAACCTACACGCAGTTTTAAATTGGAAATTGTATTTTCAATGTTCAGGTTCTTAAAGAATTCTTCATTGCTCACTCTCCAACCTAATGAAACTGATGGGAAATAGCCCCAACGGTTACGTTTGGCAAATCTTGAAGAACCGTCGGCACGGAAATTGACTGTAGCAAGGTATCTGTCATCATATACATAGTTGATACGTCCCAAGTACGACAACATAGAAGATGTTTCTTTACCTCCCGAGGTGTTATCTCCAGCTGTTTGTGCATCAAGTATCTGATAGATTTCATCGTTACCTAAAGCCTTTCTCTTAAATGCATTAATGCCTTCGCTGCTGTTCTTCTCATAAGTCATGGCAACCATTGCATCCAGTTTATGCCTGCCTATTGTCGTGTTGTAGTTAAGGCGTTGTTCCACCTGATAATTAGAAGTAACAGCGCTATTATTATTCAATTGAGTTTCTTTATTATATTTACTTTCCTGATTCGCTAAGTTATCTTCCGAAAAAGTAGACGAATAGACAGGACGGAAGTCTTTGAAAGTATCATGGTATCTTTCGAAACTATACTGTACCCGATAGCTCAATCCTTTATACAATTTGATTTGGGCAAACACATTACCAAATACATTGAATATGTCATTGTATCTATTAGGAAGTTCGAGCATGGCTACCGGATTAGGGTCGTAAGACCACTCGGTAGGCGCATATTTGTTATATTCGTAATTTTCAGAAGACGGATCTACCAACGGGCTGATAACAGGGGTAAAAGGATCAGCTTTTTGAATGAAATCGAATGAAGGAATTGCTCCTGCGTCACGTTTTCTTATCTTTGCCAGATTGACATTGGCGCCAACAGTGATAAATTTGTTAATATCATATTCAAGATTCGCTTTAAGTGAAAGTCTTTTGAATTCAGTAGTGATGATTGCACCCTGATCGTCTACATATCCTAAACTTAAAGAAGATCTCGAATTATCTGTCCCCTTACGGATGCTTAGATTATAGTTCTGGTTGAAAGCTGTACGGGTTACTTCATTCCACCAGTTGGTATTATAACCTTTCTGATACTGATTGGTAAACTTATCCTTCATTGAGTTTTGAAAGCTTGCATCATTTTCATACGCTTTCATGATGAAGTTGTAGTATTGGTCGCTGTTCATCATGTTCAATGCTTTATAACTGTTTTTTACACCTACATAAGCATCTAATGTTACAGTCGTTTCACCTTTCACCCCTCCCTTGGTAGTAATGAGGATTACTCCATTAGAACCTCTCGAACCATAGATAGCGCAGGCTGAAGCATCTTTTAATACTTCCATACGTTCAATATCAGATGGATTCAGGCTGCTGATGTTATCCATGAACTGTCCATCAACTACGTACAATGGATTGTTGTCATTGACGGTCCCTAAACCTCTCACGCGGATCACTGCATCCGATCCCGGCTGGCCGGAACTGGCGGCAACAAATACGCCGGCTGCCTTACCTGTAAGTAGTTCGGATGCATTGGATACTGCATAGTTCTTAATATCCTTACTACTTATAGAAGCCAAAGCACCGGTAAGGTCACTCTTTCTTTGAGTACCGTAACCAATAACTACAACCTCATCCAATTTATTATCAGACACTAGATTTACATTGTACGTTCCGCTATTTGTTACGTTTACAATTTCAGTTTTAAAACCGACATACGAGAATGAAACTTTATTTGACGATACTTTTAATGTATATCTACCGTCAAAATCAGTGATAGTACCATTGGTCGTTCCCACTTCAAGAACAGAAACTCCAATTAAAGCCTCTCCGGTATTACTGTCGTATACCACACCCGAAATACTCTTGGTTTGCTGTGCAAAGACATTTGTGCAAACAGCAAGAATAAGAATAAGTAATAATAAATGCTTACTCATAGTTTATACACTTAGATTTAATTATATGAAATGATATTTTGTTTATTCGCGATAATCTTACCATCTTTCAGTTCTAATTCTGTTCCGGCAGGAAGTTCCACAATTACTCTTGCGTCGTTGGCTGGGATCTCAACGGAGCCATTTGTCTTTATATTTTTTGCTATATATTCTTTGGCAACAATATCAAACAAATCGCATGGTTGGGTAGCTTGATAAGTAATGGTTTTGGTCTCTTTATGAGGGTTATAATAGAGATAGACCGGATAAGGTTTCTCTGTATAGAAGTCTGTGACATTACAATCCAGCCGGAGGATACCCTCCACATTCGTTTGACAAACAATGGCCCCTAAAATACCAACAGGAGAAGAACTGTAAACGCTGAACATGCTCTCCGTCGGATTACCTTTTATCCATTTGGGACCATCGCCGATTGCAACCGGACTAACCCCTTTTAACGATGCTTTTCCATAGTCATCCGTTTTTCGTAAACCTTCATAAGAAACATTATCATAAGTAATGTCCTTCAATTCCGGAGCCCATTGATGTGTTTCATCTATTTCTCCCGGATAGAACAAACGGCATGCACTTGCATTGTTCAACATCCACTTGCCGATAGCTTTTGCATATTGAGGCTGATATTTCACCATCGGAATGAAAGGCCAGGCGGGTTTGATACTGTTCATAAGGAATGCATATCCTCCGCCGTCTGTGATACTTCCTTGCAGACCGCTTACATCATAGTCACCCCATTTTCCTACAATAATTCCCCAACCGGTTCTTCCTGTAGGGCTTTTACATCCGTCAAATACCCAATCAAGAAGTTTGGCTACATCATAGTTGGCTCCCTCTACTGCATTCAAATAGGCTGCCGTATAAACTCCGAGTGGTAAAAGAGCCTCGTAAAAACGGCTTTCTTTCTGGGCAAGCAGGGCTTCGATGGCACTTTTACTATGTTGCAGATAACGTGGATCACCAAACTTATGATAAGCACACAACAATACATAAGCATGCCCACCGGCGGCGTCTTGTTGCAATGGAATATTATTAACCATTCCTTTCATTTGTGCATAGTCAAAATAAGAATAGTCGTAATTTCCA
>OGCN01003919.1_pt1 | contig 13613 bp, 14 predicted proteins | sample 1570181 | NCBI WGS metagenome assembly OGCN01 (sample SAMEA4370584, study PRJEB24528) | human gut metagenome | reverse complement strand
AATTTCTTCAAAATTAAGTGGTGGGTAATTCACTGTAAAAGTATCTGGCTGTCTATTGTATCCCTAACGCGGACAGTCAGGCATTGGGAAATTACTGAAGATTTTTATAAACCTCAAAGCTCGGCTTCTTATTTCCGTTCACATCGATGAGGCCGAACGCATAATGCGCATCCAGAAGTCCCTGCTCATCCTTCATGCGGTTCAACAGGAATGCCTCAACATATGGATTTGCCTTTGCTGTCTCGTAAGCCTCTTTGATGCACTGAGCCTGGAGATCGAGGCACTGGCCGTTGTGGGCAGGAGAATCGGATGTGAAGCCCTGCTCGGAGAGGATCAGGTGGCGGACTTTTCCTGCCGGGGAGAGCATGTCTGCCTGCTGCATGTAGTCGGTCAGAATGTGGAGGTTCTTCAGGTTGATGATATAAGTATCTGCTTTCTCCAGCGTGTAGATATCATCGGTGAAGACCGGATCCTCGAAGGTCTCCGGATATGCGTGCCATGCGATGCCGTAGTCGGTATCTTTCAGGCGGCTGTTTAACCGCGGGATCATGTCCATAGCGCCGTACTTGAAGCCCTCGACCTGTCCGCAGTTCCAGCGGAAGTCAAACGGGATATAAACATTTGCCAGCTTGTTGGATCCTTTGATGGTGTCATACCAGGTGCGGAAACCGGTCGCGTAGTTGGAACAGTAGGTGTCGATATCCATATGACCGATATAGTTCCATGCCTGTCCATCATTGATCTCATTGCCGATGACCCAGTTGGAAACGCAGTCCTTGAATGCCTCTGTGACGCGCTTTGCGGCATCTCTTGTGGACTGGACGCCTGCATCGTTTAAGGTGTTGAACGCGTAGTAGCTTGCGCCGGTTGGCTGGGATACCGGAAGAAGGGACGGGCTGTAGCTCGCTGCCGCCCAGTCGTTCAGGACGATCAGTGTCACAGTGACACCCGCCTGATCAAGCTTTGTGTAGAGATCCTGACAGACAGATAACTGGCTGCTGAATGCCCAGGACATTGGAAAGTTTAAAACGACCTGAGATGCGCCCACCTCGAGGACATCCGGGATCTGGGCGTGCTCGTTGATCAGAACGCCCTTGATGGACTTCGGAGTCTGGTAGTGGTCGGCATAGGCCGGAACAGCCATGGAAAAACAGAGAGCTGCGGACAGCGCGGCAGCTGCGATGCGTTTTAGCGAATTCATAAAATATCCTCCTGTGGAATGAGCCACTTTTGCGGAGTTTTGATTTCTGAAAATAATGCCTCCGCGTTGCTGGCAATGTTAATATATTTACTATACCGTGAGGGAAATAGAAGTCGATGGAAAAGAACATAAAACTGGTGAAAAGGGAAGGATGTCGAAAGTTGAAGTTGAAATCAATAGCTGGAAGGATTATGTCCGGAAATAAAAGTTAAAAAACAAGAATATAGGAAACAAGGACTTTGGTAAATTGGCTGAGCAAAAAAATAGGAACCGCAGCCGTTCCTGCGATCCCTAAGGGGAGTATGGAAAGTATCAATTTTTTAGGGGGACCCATCGGAGTTACCTCCGACAGGTATGAGTATGAAAAAGCTTTGTGTGTTCAAGTGTAACACTTGAAACAAAGGCAGGTTATCCTTTCGGATAACGTAATTATATTATATAGACAAAATGTGTCTAAACTGTGAGTAAAAAATTAAAAGAAAGTAAAATTACTTAACGAATAATGAAGATCCGTATCGAAATATGGCCCAAATTGGCACATAGACAGACAACAAATCCTGCGCCGAGGATTTCCCGGAGATCTGCCGCATTTTTGCCGAAGTTTGGCAGGAAATTTGAACATAAATTGTCCATAAATATCTGATATACTATATAATAAATTGGTATCAGAGAGGCCAAAAGCTTTTGATCCCAACATCTTGAGATAAGAGAAAAAGAAAACGGGGAGGTTCACAATGAAGAAAGAAAAAATGATATTAGTACCCGCAGCGTTTCTTATGACAGCAATGCTGGCATTTCCGGTTATGGCATCGGAAAGGATCGAGGAGGTCACGATCGATATCAGTGCAGTCCTGACAGATTCCGACAACCTTGAAGTTGAGGCGGAAGTGTCGGATGACGGCTGTTATGTGGATGAGGTGACAGTCACAAATACACCGAGCGGAGACTGGAACGACAGTACAAAGCCGAAGGTAAAAGTTACTCTTGGCGCGGAGAGCGGATATACGTTCTCCACCGGACTCGGCAGATCCGATGTGTATCTCGGAAATGATGATCAGACGGTGACATCTGTCTCAAGGAGTACTTCAAAGCTGTCTGTCTATGTGACACTCCCGAAGATCGAGGATATCGACACAGATTATGATTCTGATGATGATATGGAAGTATATGATCTTTTCTGGGATGACAGCTACGGCGGGGTCGCATGCTGGGAGGGATCTGATTCCGCAAAGAAATATCAGGTCCGTTTATATAGGGACGGAAGCGCAGTGGGTTCCACATATACGACAACGAATGATTACTACAACTTCTGCGGTTCCTTCACAAAGAGCGGAAGTTATACGTTTAAGGTAAAAGCGATCCGGGGAAACAACGAGACAAGCTGGCAGGAGTCTGACTCCAAAGATGTCAACAACAGCGAGGCATCCGCAATCTACGCGAACCGCACAGCGGCAGCAAAGTATTACGGCAGCGGTTCCTCGGAATACAACAATCAGACAAGCTCCAGTTCCTCTAACACCGCAGGCGGCGCATGGCTCCGCGATAACAACGGCTGGTGGTGGTGCAACCCGGATAAGACTTACCCGGTTGCGAACTGGAAGCTGATCAACAATGTATGGTATTATTTCAACCAGTCCGGATATATGACAGAGAACCAGTGGGTAATGAACAACAACCAGTGGTATTACTGCGGAGTGTCCGGCGCGCTGGTCAAGAGCCAGTGGGTACAGACGAACGGCGCATGGTACTACTGCGGAGCTGACGGCGCAATGCTCACGAGCCAGATGATCGGCGGACAGTATTATGTTGATAAAAATGGCGTCTGGGTGCAGTAGAATAAAAATTTCAAAAACCCCTTTAAAAACAAAGGTCTTTCGTATATAATAAAAACTGATATTTCGCGCCCTGAATAAAGCGGGGTTTTCTGATAGAGAGATAAGCGAGGCACATCCCACCGATGGGATGTGGAAATGGATTCAGGAGATTTTCAGTTAGAGAGACAGGAGGAAGACGACAATGATGATGTCCAACGACATTGGAATTGACTTAGGTACCGCCAGCATCCTTGTATACATTAAGGGAAAAGGCGTTGTTTTAAAGGAGCCGTCCGTAGTAGCACTGGACAGAGAGACGAATAAAGTAATTACCTTCGGTGAGGAGGCGCGTCTGATGATCGGACGTACTCCGGGTAATATCGTTGCGGTAAGACCGCTCCGTAAAGGTGTAATTTCCGATTATACCGTAACCGAAAAAATGTTAAAATATTTCATTAACAAAGCGGTCGGAAAGAGAACCTTAAGAAAACCGCGTATCGCGGTCTGCATTCCGAGCGGAGCGACAGAGGTTGAGAGAAAGGCCGTTGAGGATGCAACTTATCAGGCAGGTGCCCGTGAGGTCTGCATCATCGAGGAGCCGGTTGCCGCAGCGATCGGTGCCGGAATCGATATTTCCAAGGCATGCGGAAACATGATCGTAGATATCGGAGGCGGTACTGCGGATATCGCGGTGATCTCCCTCGGCGGTACGGTCGTAAGTACATCCATCAAGACGGCCGGAGATGACTTCGATGAAGCTCTCGTCCGCTATATGAGAAAGAAACACAATCTTCTGATCGGTGAGAGAACCGCCGAGGAGATCAAGATCAATATCGGCGCGGCTTACCGCCGTCCGGAGCTTGTGACGATGGAAGTCCGCGGAAGAAACCTTGTGACAGGTCTTCCAAAGACGATCGTTGTTACATCCGACGAGACACTTGAGGCGTTAAGAGAGCCGGCGATGCAGATCGTAGACGCTGTGCACAATGTATTGGAGCGTACACCACCGGAGCTCGCGGCTGATATTTTCGACCGCGGAATCGTTCTTACCGGCGGTGGATCCCTGATCTCCGGACTTGATGCCCTGATCGAGGAGAAGACCGGGATCACGACAATGATCGCGGAGGAGCCGCTTACAGCGGTTGCGATCGGAACCGGTAAGTTTATCGAGTTCGCACACGGCGGAAAAGGCGCAGAAAAATAAAAATGGCAACTGTAACAGGCTATGTGGAAAGAATCAAATACCGCAATGAGGATAACGGTTACTCGGTCTTAAGCGTGGCGGACGGGGGAGAAGAATATATCCTCGTCGGCACATTTCCCTACATCAGTGAGGGAGAGCGGATCGAGGCGACGGGCCGGATGGTGGAACACTCCATCTACGGTGAACAGCTTGCGGTGGAGAGCTATGAGATAAAAGCTCCTGAGGACACACTGGCAATTGAACGGTATCTCGGCTCCGGTGCTATCAAAGGCATCGGAGCTGCTTTAGCTAAAAGGATCGTAAAGAAGTTCAAAGCGGACACCTTCCGGATCATGGAGGAGGAGCCGGAACGTCTCGCTGAGGTCAAGGGCGTCAGCGAGCGCATGGCGATGGAGATCAGCAGCCAGGTGGAGGAAAAAAGAGATATGCGTCAGGCCATGGTGTTCCTTCAGCAGTACGGGATCTCCATGAACCTTGCGGTGAAGATCTACCAGCACTACGGTCCGGGAATGTACTCTGTGATCCAGGAGAATCCGTATCAGCTGGCGGACGATATCCATGGAGTCGGATTTAAGATTGCGGATGAGATCGCGGCAAAGGTCGGTATCTTTACCGACTCCGATTACCGGATCCGCAGCGGTCTTTTTTATGCCCTGCTCCAGGCGACGGGAAACGGCCATACATATCTGCCGGAGGAGGAGTTGTTTGCCAATGCGTCGGCACTCTTGAACGTTGAACCGGAGCATATGGAAAAGCATCTGGTGGATCTCCAGATGGAGAAGAAGCTGGTGGTGAAGGAAAAGGATGGGAAACGGATCGTTTACCCGGCGCAGTTCTACTATATGGAACTCAATACGGCGAGAATGCTGCATGATCTGAATCTCCACTCGAAGATCGATGAGGACGACGTGAAAAAGCGCCTGAAAAAGATCACGGAGGCGGAGAAGATCGAGCTGGACGAGCTTCAGGAGCAGGCAGTTCTGGAGGCTGTGAGCAATGGTCTCCTTATCATCACCGGAGGTCCGGGAACGGGTAAGACGACCACCATCAATACGATCATCCATTATTTCGAGCAGGAAGATATGGATATTCTTCTGGCTGCCCCAACGGGCCGCGCAGCGAAGCGCATGACGGAGGCGACAGGATACGAGGCGAAGACGATCCACAGACTTCTGGAGCTTACGGGCGCTCCGACGGTTGATCAGAAAAACAACGGCAATTCCGGCGAGAACCGGCTGGAGGGCATGCATTTTGAGCGGAACGAGGAAAATCCTCTGGATGCGGATGTGATCATCATCGACGAGATGTCCATGGTGGATATCAGCCTGATCCACTCACTCTTAAAGGCGGTGAATGTAGGAACGAGGCTGATCCTTGTGGGTGATGTAAACCAGCTTCCCAGCGTGGGACCGGGAAATGTTCTCCGGGACATGATCGCGTCGGAGGCGTTCCCTGTGGTGAAGCTCACAAAGATCTTCCGTCAGGCGGCCCAGAGCGACATTATCGTCAATGCCCATAAGATCAACGACGGGGAAGCGGTTCCTTTAAATAAGAAGAGCCGTGACTTTCTGTTTATCCGGCGCGATTATCCGGCAGATATTGTGAAGGATATGATGGTCCTCGTGCAGGACAAGCTTCCGAACTATGTCCATGCCGAGATGTCGGATATCCAGATCATGACGCCGATGCGGAAAGGCGCTCTCGGAGTCGAGGCGTTAAATAAGCAGCTTCAGGAGAAGTTTAACCCGCCTGCGCCGAATAAGCAGGAGAAAGAGTCCGGCGGAACGATCTTCCGTGTGGGCGATAAGGTCATGCAGATCAAGAACAACTATCAGATCGAGTGGGAGGTCCGCAACCGCTACGGAATCCCGGTGGATAAGGGCGAAGGCGTTTTCAACGGGGATACGGGGATCATCCGCTCCATCAACAGCTTCGCGGAGACCATGGAGGTGGAATTCGATGAGCGGCGGATGGTGGAGTACAGCTTTAAGCAGTTGGAGGAGCTGGAGCTTGCCTACGCGATCACGATCCACAAATCCCAGGGAAGCGAATATCCGGCAGTGGTGATCCCGGTCCATTCGGGACCGCGGATGCTGATGACGAGAAATCTGATCTACACGGCGGTTACGAGGGCGAAAGCCTGCGTCTGTCTCGTGGGAATCCCGGAGGTGTTCCAGGCGATGGTGGATAATGAGGTGGAGCAGAAACGGTATTCGGGGCTGAAAGATCGGATTCTGGAGATAACATGAAGTTCAATAAAATTCTTGATATTCTATATCCCCGCCGCTGTCCGGTGTGCGGGGGTATCACAGGCGGCTTCGGGCGGATGATCTGCCCGGACTGCCTTCATAAACTATCGTTTGTAAAATCGCCGGTATGTAAAAAATGCGGAAAAGAAATTGAAGATGAGAGCATGGAGTTCTGTCCGGACTGCATGCGCCATCCGCGTGCCTTTGAGTACGGAATCGCCCTGTTAAATTACGATGAGACGGCGAGGCATTCCATGGCGCAGATCAAGTACAATAATAAGAGAGAGTACCTGGATTTTTACGGGACAGCTCTGGCGGCACGGTACGGACGGACAATCCGCCGGATGCAGGCAGATGCCCTGGTCCCGGTGCCGGTCCATGCCACGAGGAAAAAGAACCGGGGATTCAATCAGGCAGAGATCCTGGCACGGGTCATCGGAAAGAAGCTGGGGATTCCGGTGATACCGGAAATGCTGGTGAGAAATAAGAAGACGCTGCCGCAGAAGGATCTCTCGGCGGCAGAGCGGCTTAAGAACCTTTCCGGTGCCTTTGCGGCGGGGGAGATCCCGGAGGGGATCAGGAGCGTAATCCTTGTGGATGATATTTATACAACAGGCAGCACCATCGAGGCGTGTGCGAGGGCCCTGCGGGCATCGGGAATCGGCCGGGTCTATTTCGTTGTGATCTGCATGACCGGGGGCAGATAGGACAGGAAAAAAGTGATATGCATACAGGTTATAGAATGAGAGGGACTGCATAAATATGCAAAAATACATGCATAAACGCTTGCTTTTTGTATAGGCCTGTGGTATAGTGGGTCTCATCGAAAAAGTTGCAAATCCGTATTGGGTTAGAGGAGGAACATATTATGAAAAAAGCGATTGCATTATGTTTAACCGCTGCGATGGCAGCATCACTTCTTACAGGCTGCGGCAGCAAGACTACAGAGACAACGGCAGCAGCAGAGAATAAGACAGAGACAACAACAGGTGCGGCTGCAGAAGAAAAGAAAGATGAGGCAGCAGGAGTTGTTAAGGTGATCGAATATGATCTTACGGATGAGCAGTATGCATTCGGCGTGGATAAAGACCAGCCGGAGCTGCTGGAGCAGGTAAACGCATTTATCGCAAAGATCCAGGAGGACGGAACCTTCAATGAGATCTGCGATAAATATTTCAGTGACGGCGAGCCGGCTGCAGTAGAATCTGCAGAGTATGATGCTTCTAAGGATCAGCTGGTTGTTGCGACAAACGCATCCTTTGAGCCGTTTGAGTATGTTGACGGCGACAGCTACAAGGGAATCGATATGGAAATCGCAGCTTTGTTCGCACAGGAGCTTGGCAAGGAGCTTGTAATTGAAAACATGGACTTTGATGCAGTATGCTTATCTGTTGGTCAGCACAAATGCGACATCGCAATGGCAGGCTTAACGATCAACGAGGAGAGAGAAGAATATGTAACCTTCTCCGATCCGTATTATAAAGCATCCCAGAGACTGGTTACACTGGCAGATGATACGGCTTTTGATGACTGTAAGGATGCAGCTTCCGTAGAAGAGGTTCTTAAGGGCTTAAGCGCGAGCGACAAGATTGGCGGACAGCAGGGAACCACAGCACAGTACTTTGTTGAGGGCAGTGATGACTGGGGCTTTGAAGGATTTCCGGCCGAGTGGGTACCGTATAAGAGTGCATCTCTTGCAGTTCAGGATATGATCAACGGCAACGTGAAGTACGTGATCATTGATGCGGCTCCGGCAGAAAGCATCACAAAGGCGATCAACGCAATGCAGTAAACACATAGGAAACACCGGTTAAAAAGCGGGGGCAGGATAGGCTACTCTCCCGCTTTTTGACTGTATTGGAACATGGCAGGAAACGCTGTGTTTTTGCTATCTGGAGGTATTATGGGAAACTTCGGGAACAAATGGAACAAGTTTGTACAGATATTTATTGAGAAAAACGGTTACGTCAAAGTTGTGCAGGGTCTGCAGAATACGCTTCTGATCGCGGTAGTCGGCATGCTCATCGGTGTTTTGATCGGTACCATCATCGCGACGGTCCGCGTCCTGCCGAAATATAAGACACTTCCACGGGCGCTGAACGCGGTCTGCAGCTTCTACGTGGGTCTCTTCCGCGGAACTCCGATGGTTGTGCAGCTTCTGATCTTCTACTATGTCATGCTGCCCCTTATGGGGATCAAGCTGCCGGGTGTCCGTGTTGCCATGGTGGTCTTTGGATTGAACAGCGGCGCGTATATTTCCGAGATCATGCGAAGCGGTATCCAGTCCGTTGATCCGGGACAGCTTGAGGCGGGACGTGCAGTCGGTCTTGGTTTTGGTCCTGCGATGATCCGGATCGTGATCCCGCAGGCAGTGAAAAACATTCTTCCGACTCTGGGTAATGAGTTTATTGCCCTGATCAAGGAAACCTCCGTTGTCAGCTTTGTCGGCGCGGCGGATCTTTACGTTGCCTTCAACTATATCGGAAGCAACAGCTACGAGTTCATGGTCCCGTATCTTGTCATGGCGGCGATCTACATCGTTCTCGTGCTGGTGATTTCAATTCTTGTTAAACTGATGGAAAGGAGCCTGAAGAAGAGTGATAGACGTCATTGATCTGAAAAAAACATTTGGTGATCTGGAAGTCCTGAAGGGAATCAATGTGACCATCAATAAAGGTGACATCGTTGTAGTCATCGGTCCGTCCGGCTCCGGAAAAAGCACATTTTTAAGATGCTTGAACTGTATGGAGGATCCGACCTCCGGCAGCATCATTTTTAACGGCGTAGATATCGCCGATATGCGCGTGGACATCAATATTCACCGCCGCCATATGGGCATGGTATTCCAGCACTTCAACCTGTTCAACAATATGACTGTGATCGAGAATATCATGATGGCACCGGTCTATGTACGCTGTAAAGAGTTAAAGAAGGCAAAGAGAAACGGAACGCTGGCACCTGATGCGCCGAAGACAAAGGCGGAGATCAAAGCACAGGCGAGAGCGGAAGCTCTGGAACTGTTACGCCGCATCGGTCTTGAGGATAAAGCAGACGTTTACCCGTCCACGCTTTCCGGCGGACAGAAGCAGCGTGTGGCCATCGTCCGCGCTCTGGCGATGAAGCCGGATGTGATCCTCTTCGATGAACCGACGAGTGCTCTCGATCCGGAGATGGTAGGTGAGGTACTGGATCTCATGAAGGAGCTTGCAAACGAAGGAATGACCATGGTCGTTGTCACCCACGAGATGGGCTTTGCTAGAGAGGTTGCAAACCGCGTGCTGTTCATGGACCAGGGAAGGATCCTCGAAGAAGCTCCGCCGGAGGAATTCTTCGCGCATCCGAAGAATGAGAGAACGAAGGAATTTTTATCGAAGGTCCTGTAAATATTAGATAATGAAAAGCTTCTTGTTGCCTGAAAGATGGAAACGAGAGGCTTTTTTTATTTACGCGACAACTGACCAAAGTCCGCTCTTGCGCAAAATCTTGTTCCCAATAGTGCCCCTTCTCCTTGGCGTGCCAACTACACAGCAGCAGGGAACTTTCAGAAAGCAGTGCCTGGATACAGGGATCTGGTTCCTCTTGGCTCGCAGGTGAATGCGTTGGAAAAAAGATGATGCTTGTCTGAGCGAAGCGAGTTGCATCATCTTTTTTTCGTCCCTAGCAGTCGCCTGCAAGCCTAGAGGAACCTTCCCTGAATCCCACAAGCACTGCTTTCTGAAAGTTCCCTGCCCCGCCAATCAACTAAAACTCCACGAAAACTCTTATTTCTCAAGGAAATGCTTGACGCGCCGCAATTCTTATGTTACAATGTTCGGGCGAATGGAAGATATAGGTCTTTTTTTTATGCTCAAAAACGATAGCAATCAGATAGAAAAAGGACCGCCTTACAAAGAATTTAAACGGAGGTGGAAGTCGTGCGCACTAAGATTACACTGGCATGCACAGAATGCAAACAGCGCAACTACAACATGACGAAGGATAAGAAGACTCATCCGGACCGCATGGAGACAAAGAAGTACTGCAGATTCTGCAAGAGACATACGATGCACAAAGAAACTAAGTAATCCGGTTTGCAAGAAGGACGTGAATTTATGGGAGAAACGGCAAGTAATGAGAAAGCCCCTAAAACGGACTTTATCAAAGGCTTAAAAGCTGAATTCAATAAGATCATCTGGCCGGATAAGGATACGCTTACGAAAGAGACCGTTGTAGTAGTCGTATCAACAGTAATTCTGGGGATTGTTATCGCAGCCCTTGACCTGATCATCAAATTTGGTCTCAATATTGTACTTGGTTAAGGATGAGGTGAAGATATGTCAGAAGCACAATGGTATGTTGTACACACTTATTCCGGATATGAGAATAAGGTAAAGGTTGACATTGAGAAAACAATCGAAAACAGAGGTCTTCAGGATCAGATCTTAGAGGTCTCCGTCCCGCTGGAAGAAGTCATCGAGCTTAAAAACGGTGCTCAGAAGCAGGTCGAGCGTAAGATGTTCCCGGGCTATGTGCTGATTCATATGATCATGAATGATGATACATGGTACGTTGTACGGAACACCAGAGGTGTGACCGGATTCGTAGGACCGGGATCCAAGCCGGTGCCGCTTTCAGAAGAAGAGATGATGAGTCTTGGCTTTAAGGCACCGGATGTCGTTGTAGATTTCGCCGTCGGAGATACCGTCGTTGTTACGGCCGGCGCATGGAAGGATACCGTCGGTGTCATTAGAACCGTCAATGAGTCCAAGCAGTCCATTACAATCAACGTCGAGATGTTCGGCCGTGAAACACCGGTGGAACTGAGCTTTTCTGAAATCAAGAAGATGTGACCGTAAACGGACTAAGATCCGGACCGGTCGTCCGTACCTTTTTTAGGAAAACGGACTTTGTGCCCGCGTGGGAGGGAAATCCCCGACATTACCACATTATTTAGGAGGTGCCTAATTATGGCAAAGAAAGTTACAGGTTATATTAAATTACAGATTCCTGCCGGCAAGGCAACACCGGCTCCGCCAGTTGGACCGGCTCTTGGACAGCACGGTGTTAACATCGTACAGTTCACAAAGGAGTTCAACGCTAAAACTGCTGACCAGGGCGATATGATCATCCCGGTTGTTATCACAGTTTACGCTGACAGAAGCTTCAGCTTCATCACAAAGACTCCGCCGGCTGCTGTATTATTAAAGAAGGCTGCAAAGATCAAATCCGGTTCCGCAACACCGAACAAAGCAAAGGTAGCTACTCTTACAAGAGCTGAAGTACAGAAGATCGCTGAGCTCAAGATGCCAGACTTAAACGCTGCAAGCATCGAGGCTGCTACAAGCATGATCGCTGGTACTGCTCGTTCCATGGGTATCACCGTAACAGACTGATCGTAAGCAACTGAATGGAGGACGGACCTCCATATACAGCAACAATCACGTGGGAGGGAGGACTCCCGACACTACCACAGGAGGTTTTTTATAATGAAAAGAGGAAAAAGATACGTAGAAGCGGCAAAAGCTATCGACCGCGCTACTCTTTATGATACAGCAGATGCAATCGCATTAGTTAAAAAGTCTGCTGTTGCTAAATTTGATGAAACAATCGAGGCTCACTTAAGAACAGGCTGTGATGGCCGTCATGCTGATCAGCAGATCCGTGGTGCAGTAGTTCTGCCGCACGGAACAGGTAAGACTGTTCGTATCCTTGTATTCGCAAAAGGACCGAAGGCTGATGAGGCTCAGGCTGCAGGCGCTGACTTCGTTGGAGCAGAGGATTTAATTCCGAAGATCCAGAACGAAGGCTGGTTAGATTTTGATGTAGTTGTTGCTACACCGGATATGATGGGCGTTGTTGGACGTCTTGGCCGTGTACTCGGACCGAAGGGCTTAATGCCGAACCCGAAGGCTGGTACAGTAACAATGGACGTTACAAAGGCTATCAAAGAGATCAAAGCTGGTAAGATTGAGTACAGACTCGATAAGACAAACATCATTCACGTGCCAGTAGGTAAGGCTTCTTTCACAGAAGAACAGTTAGCGGACAACTTCCAGACGCTTATGGATGCAATCAACAAAGCAAAACCGAGCACAGTAAAGGGCGCTTACTTAAAGAGCGTTACTCTTACTTCCACAATGGGACCGGGCGTTAAGTTAAACGTAGCTAAGTTGACAAACTAAGCGGAAATGTCACCTGACGGTGACATCCCCCTATTGATAAAAAAGACAACACTTTTTTGCAAAAATTGATTGACAATCCGAATATATTATGATAAAGTATTCGAGTATTGAATGCCGAAGACAGCAGGTGCCGTAAGGCGTAAGGTAAAAACACCTGCCGAGGAACGTACAAAACTCACACAGAATTTTGTAAACCTCTCTGTCTGCGGACGGAGAGGTTTTTTTCCGAAAAGCGATATAAAATGCTGTGACGGCGAATCCAATACTAAAATAAAACAGGAGGTAAACCATTCATGGCAAAAGTTGAATTAAAGCAGCCGGTAGTTGCTGAGATCGCTGAAGTCCTCAACGGAGCAAAGTCTGCTGTAGTCGTTGACTACCGTGGATTAACTGTTGAGCAGGATACTGCTCTTCGTAAACAGTTAAGAGAAGCTGGTGTTTCTTATAAAGTATATAAGAACACAATGATCCGCTTCGCTGCAAAGGGAACTGAGTTCGAAGCACTTGAGCCGCATCTTGAAGGCCCGACAGCACTTGCTGTTTCTAAAGAAGATGCAACAGCTCCGGCAAGAGTATTAGCTGAGTTCGCAAAGAAAGCTGACAAGCTTGAATTAAAAGGCGGCGTTGTAGAGGGAACATACTACGATGCAGCAGGTATCGGTGTAATCGCAAGCATCCCGTCCAGAGATGTTCTTCTTGGAAGACTTCTTGGAAGCATGCAGTCTCCGATCACAAACTTCGCTCGTGTTCTCAACCAGATCGCAGAGAAGAACGGCGAGGGTGCAGAGGCTCCGGCAGAGGCTTAATCGCCATCCCGGATCTGCAAACAGAAAAACGCATTGCGTGATTCTGTTTCAGGCAGCATGAATATGCTGTTATATCAATTGTGAAAACAAACGTGAATATAAAATTATATGGAGGTAAATTATAATGGCAAAGTTAACAACCGCTGAGTTTATCGAAGCTATCAAGGAATTATCCGTA
>OGCN01003918.1_pt1 | contig 13617 bp, 10 predicted proteins | sample 1570181 | NCBI WGS metagenome assembly OGCN01 (sample SAMEA4370584, study PRJEB24528) | human gut metagenome | reverse complement strand
TGGTTCCATGGGTATATGTTCCCACGTAAGCCACGTACTTCTTTTTTCCCATAAGCTCTGGCCTCCTGCTTTCACATTCATTACGTATTTTTGTGTTTATTTTATCACAAAGTTTTTTGAAGAACAAGTTACCATCCTACTATCTTTGTGTAAATTCCTGTGCAAAATCATTTTTTTGCGGAAATTACAGATCTCCCAGGGCGCCTCTCATTGCTTCCAGAGTTTCGTCGATCACTTCATCTGTGTGTGCTGTGGAAAGGAACATTGCCTCAAACTGGGACGGCGCAAGATGGATGCCACGTTTCAGCATTCCCTTGAAATATTTTGCAAAAAGATCCAGGTTGGAAGTTTTTGCGGAAACATAATCTTTTACTTCCTGATCTGTAAAGAAGATACTTGCCAGGGAAGAATCATAATTCACCTGATATGGAAGGCCTTTTTCCTCCACGATCTTTTTCAGACCTCCGTAAAGTTTCTCTCCTTTTACTGCCAGCTCTTTATAGATCTCCTGATGCTCATAGAGATATTTCAGCTGTGTGAATCCCGCTGCCATGGCAACCGGATTTCCACTTAAGGTACCTGCCTGGTATACAGGACCACACGGTGAGATCAGATCCATGATCTCTTTGCGGCCGCCATATGCACCCACCGGCATTCCCGCACCGATAATTTTTCCATAGGTGACAAGATCCGGACGGATACCAAAATACTCTGCCGCTCCGCCAAAGGCAAGACGGAATCCTGTGATTACCTCATCAAAGATCAGCAGACAGTTATGCTCATCACAAAGCTGGCGAAGCCTCTTTAAGAAACCTGGTTTCGGAGGAACTACGCCCATGTTTGCTCCTACTGCTTCCACGATCACTGCCGCCACATTTCCCTCTTCCTGTTTGAGAAGCGCTTCCACGCTGGCCGCATCATTGTAGGTTGCAGTCATGGTATCCTGTGTGCAGCCCTTGGGAACACCGGCGCTGTCCGGAATACCGCTTGCCATGACACCGGAACCGGCACTTACCAGAAGGCAGTCACTGTGTCCGTGGTAGCAGCCTGCAAATTTGATGATCTTGTCTTTTCCGGTGAAACCTCTTGCCGCACGGATGGCACTCATAACAGCCTCTGTTCCGGAGTTTACCATACGAATCATATCTACATGCGGAATATGCTCACAGATAAATTCTGCAATCTCCACCTCAATTCCTGTGGCGCAGCCAAAGCTCAGACCATTTTCACAGGCTTTTATCACGCTTTCACGGATCGCCGGGAAATTATGCCCCAGGATCATCGGGCCCCAGGAATCAATGTAATCCACATAACGGTTTCCGTCCACATCATAGATGTAACATTTATCAGCTTTTTCAATAAAACGAGGTGCCTCACCGATGGCTCCGTAAGATCTTACCGGGCTGTTTACACCTCCCGGAATTCTTTTTACCGCACGCTCAAATAACTGTTCTGATTTTGTCATCAGCCGATTCTCCCTTCATCCATAAGTCTTGCCAGAAGTTCTGCATAGTAGGTAAGATAGATCTGTGCGCCGGAACGGAATGCTCCGGTAGCCATCTCGCCTACGATTCTTTCCTCATCAATCCAGCCATTTGCGGCTGCAGCTTTTACCATGGCATATTCACCACTGACACTGTATGCCGCAACTGGTACATTGGTGGCTTCCTTTACCTGCCAGATCATATCCTGATATGCAAGAGCCGGTTTTACCATGATGATGTCTGCGCCTTCCTCAACATCTGTAAGGGCTTCTTTCAGGCCTTCTCTGCTGTTGTGCGGGTCCATCTGGTAACTCTTTCTGTCACCAAAAGACGGAGCAGAATCAGCCGCTTCACGGAACGGGCCATAAAATGCGGAAGCATATTTTACCGCATAGGACATAATCGGAGTTGTATAATGTCCGGCTTTATCCAGGCACTCCCTGATTGCTGCAACACGGCCATCCATCATATCGGAAGGTGCTACCATATCCGCTCCTGCCTCTACGTGGGAAAGTGCTGTTTTTGCAAGAAGATCCAGTGTTTTATCATTGTCCACATCATGGCCGCAGAGAACGCCGCAGTGTCCATGGGAAGTGTACTCACACATGCATACGTCTGTTACATAATAAAGTTCCGGGAATTTCTCTTTTGCAATGCGAAGAGCTCTCTGAACAATTCCCTCCGGATCATAGGCGCCGCTGCCCACTTCATCCTTATGGTCAGGAATACCAAAAAACATTACACTGCCAACACCTGCTTTGGAAAGCTGCTCCAGTTTATAGGGAAGACGATCCAGGCTATAGCGGTACTGTCCGGTCATGGACGGAATTTCTTCTTCCTTGTTTTCTCCCTCCATCACAAACATGGGATACATAAGAGAAGATTTATCCATTCTTGTCTCACGTACCATCTTACGAAGGTTTTCACTGCCTCTTAATCTTCTTGGTCTTTTTGTCAGTTCCATGATCATTCGCTCCTTTTCATATCCTCCACCAGTTTGACAAGACTGTCAATGGTGGCTTTTTCTGCCATATATGCTTTCATTCCAAAGCTCTCGGCTGCCGCTTTCGTCTGTCTGCCGATGCAAGCTGCCCTGACCTTTGAATAATCCAGTCCTTTTGTTCCCTCCACAAATCCTTTCACAGTGGAAGCACTTGTAAATACCGCACAGCTGATCTGTTCTGTCTCAAATTCCTTCTTTTCATCAATAAGCTGACTCTTTTCGTAAAGAGTCTGATAGGTTGGAATATCCTCAACCTCAGCCCCTGCCTGTGCCAGAAATTCAGTAAGCTTTTCGTTGCCTTTTTCCGCCCGCGGGATGAGAATTTTTTCTCCGCCGGAAAGGATCTCTGAAAGTTCCTTTCCAAGGGTATCCCCGTCATATACAGACGGCACAAAGTCTGCCAGAAGGCCCCTTTCTTTCAGAGCCTTTTTGGTTCCCTCACCGATCACTGCCAGACGGATCTTTCCCATGGCACGGATATCTTTTCCATGGCGGACGAGTTCCTCAAAGAATACCCTCACCCCTGTAGGGCTGGTAAATACAAGCCACTGATAATTTTCCAGGTGATCCATTGCTTCATACAAACGGCTCTGATCTTCCATGGGTACCGTACGGATTGCCGGAAGTTCCAGAACCTCTGCGCCTTTTTCCCGGAGTTTGTCCGCAGTTCTGGAAACTAGTTCTTTTGGCCTTGTGACAAGAACTTTCCAGCCTGCAAGAGGCAGTTCTTCATACCAGCCAAACTTCTCTGCCAACGTACATACCTTACCTACTACAATGATCGCCGGTGTCTCAATTCCCTGGCGTTTTACCTCTTCTTCCAGGGTGGAAACGGTAGCCACGATCCGTTTCTGTCCTGCTGTAGTGCCTTTTTGAAGGATTGCCGCAGGCATATCTTTTTCCATGCCTGCATTTATAAGACCGGCACAGATATCCGGAAGTGCCGACACACCCATCAGAAATACAAGAGTTCCCTTTGTATCAACAAGCGCACGGAAATCAATGTCATATTCTTTTCCGGCTCTTTTATGCCCTGTGATGATGTGGACCGAAGAGCAGAAATCTCTGTGCGTTACCGGAACCCCGTTATATGCCGGTACTGCAATGGAAGAAGTAACTCCCGGAACGACTTCGTAAGGGATCCCATTCTCCCGAAGAAGCTCCAGTTCCTCTCCACCTCTTCCAAAGAGGAATGGATCGCCACCTTTCAACCGCACCACACGAAGCCCCTTCTGCGCCTCCTCAAGAAGCACCTGATTGATATTTTCCTGCCGCATGATGTGGTGACTGGCACGTTTTCCTACATTGATCAGTCTGGCGTTTTCCGGGATTCTCGACAGAACACCCTGGCCTACCAGACTGTCATAGACAACCACATCTGCCTGTTCCAGAACTTTAAGACCTTTTAATGTAAAAAGGCCGATATCACCAGGGCCTGCGCCTACCAGCCATACTTTTCCTGTTTTCATCTGTTTTCTCCTTTTTTCCGAAGAGTTTCCGCAAGTTCCCTGCCCAGGCTTTCCGCATCGGCCTTGTCGCCACGCAATGTTCCCGTAACATAGGAACCGTCTTTTTCATTATAATAAAGTCCTCTGAGATAAATCTCATCTCCGGAAATTTCTGCATGAGCAGCTACCGGAGAAGAACATCCTCCATCCAGAAGTTTTACAAAGGCACGCTCTGCCCTTCCTGCGGCCCAGGCCTCTTCATCACAGTAACCGTTCAGGAAACTGTAATCCTCACCTTTTCGTCCCTGTACCGCAAGGATTCCCTGGCCTGCTGCCGGAATGATCTCATCGGCTGTAAAATACCGGTTGATCCTGGATTCCAGTCCAAGTCTCTTAAGCCCGGCTGCAGCCAGGATCAGTGCACTGTACTGCCCTTCATCCAGTTTCCGGAGTCTTGTCTGAAGATTTCCACGGATGCTTTTGACCTCCATATCCGGATACAGCTTCTTAAGCTGAAGTGTACGTCTCAGGCTGGAACATCCGAGAGGCTTACTTTTATCCAGCTCGGAAACTCCCTCCGGAAGTACCAGTACATCTCTTGGATCTTCTCTTCTGGAAAAGGCCAGAAGGGGCAGTTCTTCCGGAACTTCCATAGGCATATCTTTCAGGCTGTGCACAGAAAGGATACTTCTTCCATCCATCAGTGCTTTATCCAGTTCCTTTACAAAAAGTCCCTTTCCGCCAACCTTGTCCAGGGTGCGGTCCAGAATGATATCTCCGGTGGTTTTCATGGTAAGGATTTCCACTTCCATTTCCGGATTTTTTTCTTTTATGTAGTCGCGGACCATTTCACTCTGGAGTACCGCAAGTTTACTCTCCCTGCTGCCAATTATAATCTTACTTTTCTTCGTCTTCATCATCCTGCTCCTTCAGTACCTTTTCCAGCGCTTTCTGAATTTCTTCCCTGACACGCTTTGCCTTTTTGTGGTCAAGACCGCTGGCTGTAACTCCTACTACCATTTCATCTCTCATATAGATACCCGGGAAATAAAAATCACAGGATTCACGGTCGGAGGCTACATTTACATAAATGCCCTCCTCCCTGCAGACACGGTGGATCTCATCATTCAATTTCCAGTCATTGGTGGCCGCAATTACCATATAGGCACTGGCAAAATCAGAACGCTTTACAGGACGGATATGTAAAGTTACTGTCCCGGCTTTTCCAAGATCCATAAGTTCCTGTGTGACTTTTGTCGCCACGACTGTGATATTTCTTGTAAATTTCAGAAGTGTTTTTACTCTTCTGGTGGCAATATTGCCACCGCCTGCCACAACAATATTCTTGTCTGACAGATCAATAAACATGGGGAAATATGGTTTATTCTTCATAAAGTTTCTCCAGTCCTTCCACACATTCCAGAAAAACATCCTGGTTCAGACTGTCACGAAGTCCGAAGATCAGTTTATTCACAACCTTCCCGGCTGCAGTATCCACTGCTTTTTTCAGCTTCTCCCTGTCTGAATCTTCCATAGGAGTTTTCCGGAATATTTTTTCGATTCTTAAGTTCAGATCTTCCACAGCATCAGCCTTGATTTCCTGAATACGGGGAATAATATCACGGCCATCCAGCCACTGGAAGAATTCTTCCATCTGTTCTTTTACAATTTTTCCTGCTGCTTCCAGGTTATCTGCAAGTTCCTTTGGTGTTTCGCTGGTACGGAAGCTGTCCATATCATAAAGTGTGATATTTTCTTTCTTTCGGATCTCCGGATCAATATCTCTCGGGACTGCCAGATCAATAAGAATCATTGGCCGTTCCACCCGTACATCCTCAAACAGTTCTTCCGTCAGTGTATAGTTGGGACTTGCCGTCGCACTGACAACCAGATCACATTCCGGCAGATAGTCCATTCTTTCCCCATAGTTGATTCTGCTGCATCCAACCGGAATGTTTACCACTCCGCTTCTGTACTGACGGATTGTAACCGTCACATCCGCACCGGCCTCCCTGAGTGTCTGTGCTGCCATTTTTCCCATTTCACCGTTTCCGATTACCATACAGACTTTATTTCTTACATGGTATCCGCCCTCCTCAAGAAAGCGGATTGCCTGATGGATCACAGAAGGATTTCCGTGGGAAAAAGGAACCTCTGTCTTGATCTTCTTTCCTGCAGTTACAGCCATCCGGAACAGCACCTCCAGAACGCTGTCTGTAGTAAACTCTTCCCTTGCAAAACTCAATGCGTCTTTTACCTGGGTAAGGATCTGGTCCTCTCCCAGAATCTGAGATTTCAGTCCGCTTGTGAGATAAAAAAGATGCTCTACAGCCTCCTCATTTTCTCGGCTGATAAAGTATTTTCGGTATTCTTCCCCTTCAATTCCCTTCAGCCTGCAAAGCCACTGATAGAGTTCCGGTTTTTCATTTTCTTCCGTGCTTACCCAGAGTTCCAGCCGGTTGCAGGTTGACAGAATAATACACCCACAGATCCCCGGCTCTTTTTTCAGCTTAAGCAGTGCCTCACCGGTATTCTTCCTGGTGAAGGCAAAAAGAGCTCTGATATCCACAGGTGCCATATTATGGTCAATTCCAAGCATGAATATACTCATGTCTTTCGTTCTCCTTTGTTTCCAGGTGGTTTCATCCACCAACGATATGTCAAGCGAATATTCGCAATTATATAACTGTATTCCCGTACATTTCTCATATGTCCGCAGTCTTTTATAATGATAAACATTTCCGCCCGGAAAGTCAACTACGATTGACAATCCTGTACCCTCCTTTTATAATAACTTCAGGTAGAAAATGCGGAAAATATATTTCAGGATGGAGGAAATCCCTGTATGAATGCAGCTTCAAAAAAAGCAATCCTCATAGTCAGTTTTGGTACAAGCTATGAGAATACCCGTAAACGAACCATTGACGCCATCGAACGTGATATCGCCGATGCGTTTCCTGCCTGTCCGGCCTATCGTGCCTGGACAAGCAAGATGATTATTGCCAAATTAAAAAAACGTGACGGAATCATCATACACACAGTAAAAGAAGCCATGGAACAGATGCTTCTCGATGGAATTACTGATGTGATCGTACAGCCAACTCATGTAATCAACGGAATTGAAAACGACCAGATGAAAGCAGACGCCCTTTCTTTCCGTGACCGTTTTTCAAGTATTGTTTTCGGAAATCCCCTTCTTACCACAGAAGAAGATAACCAGGCTGTTGTCCAGGCTGTTGCTGGTGAGTTTCAGGATATGGACCAGGAAACAGCCCTTGTTCTCATGGGACACGGAACCGAGCATTATGCAAATTCTGTTTATGCTGCCCTGGATTATCGTTTTAAAGATATGGGCCATAAAAATATCTTTCTCGGAACTGTTGAGGCTTATCCTGCCCTGGATTCTCTTCTCCGGGCTGCGGACAGCTTTCAGCCAAAAAAGATTGTCCTTGCTCCTTTTATGATCGTAGCAGGCGATCATGCACAGAACGATCTGGCCGGTGAAGATCCGGATTCCTGGATGAACCGCCTTTCCTCGGAAGGATATAAGGTAACTCCCGTACTGAAGGGTCTTGGCGAATATCCGGAAATCCGCCGGATTCTCATAGATCATGTACAGCAGGCCATGAACGCTTCCATCTGATCCGGAGAGAACAGTTCTTCTGCATATTTATGATAAAAAAACTGCACCGTGATCCATTTTAGGATCTTCCGGTGCAGTTTTTATGTTATATTTTATAAAATGTTGATCTTCCTGACCGTTTTATGCCATCAGTTCATCCAGTCTTGCCTTCACAGCAAGGATAAATTCTTTACTGTTCAGTACCTGTACATCTTTCAGGGAAGTGATCAGCGCAAGGTCTTTTGTCATCTTTCCGCTCTCGATGGTATCCAGTGTTGCTTTTTCCAGTTTTCCCGCAAAATCAGCAAGTGCTTCATTTCCGTCCAGCTCTCCTCTCTTGCGGAGTGCTCCTGTCCATGCAAAGATTGTTGCCACAGAGTTTGTGGAGGTTTCTTTTCCCTCAAGATGACGGTAATAATGTCTCTGAACTGTTCCGTGAGCAGCCTCATACTCAAAATATCCTTTCGGAGATACCAGCACGGAAGTCATCATTGCAAGAGAACCGAATGCGGAAGAAACCATATCACTCATAACATCTCCATCATAGTTCTTGCAGGCCCAGATAAATCCACCTTCTGCCTTCATAACACGGGCTACGATATCATCGATCAGACTGTAGAAGTAAGTCAGGCCGGCTTCTTCAAATTTATCTTTAAACTCTGCCTCAAAGATCTGCTGGAAAATCTCTTTAAATCTTCCATCGTATGTCTTGGAAATGGTATCCTTGCTTCCGAACCATACATCCTGTTTGGTATCCAGTGCATAATTAAAGCAGCTTCTTGCAAAGCTCTTTACGGAATCATCCAGGTTGTGCATGCCGCGGAGAACACCTGCTCCGTCAAAATGCTGGATCAGTTCTTTACGCTCTTCTCCGTCCTCGCCCTCAAATACGAGATATGCATCTCCCGGTTTGTCAATATAAAATTCTGTATTTTTATAGATGTCACCATATGCATGACGTGCAAGTGTGATCGGTTTCACCCAGTTCTTTACACATGGCTCAATTCCTTTTACTACAATCGGAGCGCGGAATACGGTTCCATCAAGAATAGCACGGATCGTTCCATTAGGACTCTTGTACATTTTTTTCAGATCATACTCTTCCATTCTGGCTGCATTCGGTGTGATGGTAGCACATTTTACTGCAACTCCGTATTTCTTGGTTGCTTCTGCCGCATCAATCGTCACCTGATCATCTGTCTCGTTTCTGTGTTCAAGGCCAAGATCATAATACTCTGTATTCAGTTCCAGATATGGTGTGAGAAGTTCGTCTTTGATGATCTGCCACAGAATACGTGTCATCTCGTCTCCATCCATCTCAACTAAAGGTGTCTGCATTTTGATTTTTTCCATATTATTTTCTCCTTTTGAGGTTTATTCTCCTGTCCGGATTCCAGGTGCTCTTTCCTTTAGAATCTTTCTTTGGCACTTTTACTGTACATTGTACTCATATTTTTCATTTCCGTCAACGCTTTTATGCTTTACCACACTATGTTTATAAGAATTGTATAATAATTTAGTTTTTTATTAATTTTTCACAGTTAAATTTTCCCCACCCCTGCTGATTTCTGGGAAGTCCCATATCATCCGTGCTTTCTCTTAACAACATCTTTATTTCCACGTTGGAAAGCTGCGGCTCTTTTTCCAGAAGACAGGCAATTCCTCCGGATACCAGCGGCGTTGACATGGAAGTTCCACTCTTGATCCGGTACGTGTAGGGAATCCCCGGCGCACAGGAAGTTACACGATTCCCCGGTGCAACCAGATCAGGCTTGCACACACACTCAAACGTAGGTCCTCTTCCGGAAACTGCCTTATTTCCCTGCAGCATATCACTGGATCCTACGGTAATAATCTTCCGGCTGCTTCCCGGTGCTGTCACTGTGCCATCCCCAGGCCCTTGGTTCCCGGCAGCTGCCACTACCGTAAAACCTTTATCCCACAGCTGTTCCACGCCTGCAAGAAGATCCGTCTGTTCATTCATACTGCGCGAAGTTGTTCCTACCGAAATATTTACAATGCGGATATTATAAATTTTTCCAAAATCTTCAATCCACTGAAAAGCCTGAAGTACATCTTCACGGCTGCCATTCCCGAAACGATCCAGCACTTTAAGCGCAACAATGCCACATCCGGGAGCAGCCCCCTTATATCTGCCCTGGGATGCCGTGCCGTCTCCGCCCAGAATGCCGCTGACATGGGTTCCATGTCCGTTATCATCATAGGGACCTGATTTTCCTTCTGTAAAATCACAGAATGCCAAAATACGCCTGCCAAAATCTATATGCGGAAAAATCCCGGTGTCCAGAACAGCCACACCAATGCTTTTTCCGGTATATTTTTTTCTATACATAGACAAAAAATCTCCTGCCGGACAGATGATTTCTCTTTAGCTTATTCCGATTACAGCCCGAAGGCAACTGAAAACCGTTAAAATATCTTTGTGCTTTTTTTCATAGAATGTATAAAATCCAGTATTTTCTCCAATGCTTAACATATCTGAAAAATAAAGGAGGTTTTTCTATGCTTCTCTTTTTTCTTGTATTCTTCGGGATTCAGATATTTATTCTTTTCTGCTGTGCAGCGGCAGGTAACGATGCCGCTTCCCAGGAACTTTCCGACCAGGAACAGCTTCAGTTTATCTCAGAATGGAAAAAACAGCATCAGAAAAAGGACGTCTGCTGAAGAACGTCCTTTTTACTGTAAAGCAAATGCAAATAAGATATTTTATATGATGATACACACCAGTCCGCCTTTGCTGTCATTTACGATCTTCTTCATAGTATCCTGAAGCTTCACCTGACTTTCTTCGCTGATCATGGCCAGTTTGTTTTTGATCCCATCTTCTACCAGCTGCTGGATGGATTTTCCGAAAATATTGGTCTCCCAGATACTTTCTCCTCGTTCCGGACTTTCCCTGATATATTTTATCAGATCTTCAGCCTGCTGCTCTGTGCCGACAATGGGGGCGATCTCCGTTTCGATTCCTGCCCGTATCATATGAATGGAAGGGCTTTTTGACCGGATCTTTACTCCGAATTTATTTCCCTGGCGGATCACTTCCGGTTCCTCAATGGTGATCTCGGAAAGCTCCGGTACCACGACCCCATAACCAGTACCTTTTACCGCCTCCAGGGCTGCCTGAACTTTTACAAACTGCTCCTTCATCCCGGCCAGTTCTTTCATGGTCTGGATCAGTTCATATTCACTTTCCATGGAAATTCCGCTCATTTCGCTGAGCATCTGATAATAATAAATATCTTTTACTGCAATCCGGACACGGACGGTTCCATCGGAAAGACTGATCTGCTCAAGCAGTGTATCTTCTACATAGGGACTCTCCAGACGTATCGATTCTCTGTTTACATCCCGCACATGGGTAAGTCTGGTCATTTTTTCCCGGATTTCATTTAACAGTGCCGCTTTTACTTCATGTTCCGGAGAAAGCATCTCCACCCATTTCGGAACAAACAGTTCAATCTCGCTGACTGGAAATTCATAAAGGATTTTTTCCAGGATTCTGGTCACATCTTCTTTTCTGAGCTGTTCACAGTTCACTGCCAGAACGGATACTCCGTATTTCTCTTCCAGATTTTTTACGATTTTTCCGGTTTCCTCACCGTACGGAGTCTGGGAGTTTACCAGGAGCAGAAATGGTTTTCCCTGGGCTTTCAGCTCTTTTATCGTCTGCTCTTCTGCCGGAATAAAATTTTCTCTGGGAATTTCCCCGAAGCTTCCGTCTGTTGTGACTACAATTCCGATGGTGGAATGCTGGCTGATCACTTTTTCCGTTCCGATGCGGGCCGCATCATGAAATGGGATTGCTTTTTCCTGCCAGGGCGTTTTGACCATCCGTTCCCTGCCTTCTTCCACATTTCCGGACGCATCTTTTACCAGAAATCCCACACAGTCGATAAGCTTTACCCGGATTTTCTGGTTTTCCCCTATGGATACTTCCACCGCTTCTTTTGGAATAAATTTGGGTTCTACAGTCGTGATCATTTTCCCGGCACCGCTTAAGGGCAGTTCATCCTGAAGTTCTGCTTTTTTTCCTTCACTGATCGCAGGCAGTGCCACCAGCTCCATAAATCTCCGGATAAATGTGGATTTTCCTGTACGGACCGGGCCCACAACCCCTATGTAGATATCCCCGCCCGTCCGCGCCTGGATATCACGGTAAACCTGAAAGTTTTCCATATAAAAAAGCCTCCCTGCATATACTGTCCTGTAAGTTCCGGGAACTATCGTCAAGCGGATATTCGCAATCCGCTTCGCTACTTGCTCATAACCAAATAACTGCTCCGCAGTTGATTTGGTTAAAAGACCAGTTCCCGCATACCACAGTATATGCCCGGGAGGCTTCTTATATGCTGCTGTTCACCGGGAACAGCAGCTCTTTATATTTCTTACATCAGTCTTTGATATAGAACTCATTGTGAAGCAGATGATGCTCTTTGCCTTTGAGGAGTCCCTCATAAAGCTCCAGAACCAGCGGGTTCTCATCAGATTTCTTGATGATCATGGTGTTGTCCGCATTGTAAAGGCCTCTTGCTCTTGCTGCCTTGGTCCTGTCACCGGATCTGGTCGGCTGACCGCCACCCATAATACATCCACGGCGGCATGCCATAACCTCGATCAGGTGATAGTTTGCTTCGCCGTTCTTTACACGTTCCATAACGGTTCTTGCATTTGCAAGGCCGCTGGCTACGCATACATTGATATCCATGCCCTTATACGGAACGGTAAATTCTTTGATTCCCTCTTCACCACGGACACCGCACTCTGCGATCTCATGCATGGCTTCCTTGCTGTGATCCGGACTCAGTCTTCGAAGAACGGCCTCGGTAACACCACCGGTAACACCAAAGATAACACCACCGCCGGAACCAAATCCAAATGGCATATCACATGCTTCCGGATCCAGTGTTGCAAAATCAAGACCAAAGTTGTCGATCATGCGGAGAAGCTCTGTGGTTGTGATAACGATATCGGTATCCTGCTCGCCTTCTGTAAAGCTATTTGGCCGGATCGCCTCTGCCTTCTTGGCTGTACATGGCATAATGGAAACCATAACTGTTTTCTTGCCTGCTGCATGCTCCGGATCACGGAAGTATTCCTTGATAACTGCAGACATCATTCCCTGTGGGGAACGGCAGGTGGAGATATTTGGAACGTATTCCTTATACTGATCGGTGATAAATTTCACCCATGCCGGACAGCAGGAAGTCAGGAGTGGAAGGTTCTCGCCTTTTTCCACTCTGTTTAAGAACTCCTTGGTCTCTTCCATAATGGTAAGGTCAGCACTGAAGGTTGTATCATAGACTTCATCAAAGCCCATCTTATGAAGAGCATTTACGATCTTGCCCATTACACTTCTGCCTTTGGCAAGGCCATAATGATCACCAACTGCAACACGGACTGCCGGCGCGATCTGTGCAACCACACGGGTATCCTTATCAGCCAGAGCATCCCATACCTCGTCCATATGTGTACGGATGGAAATAGCTCCTGTCGGGCAGTAAACACGACACTGTCCACAGTTTACACACTGTGTTTCTGTGATCTTCTTGTTAAATGCAGGCATGACCATAGCCTCAGTTCCACGGAACGCAAAACCAAGAGCTCCGATTCCCTGAAGTTCCTCACAGGCACGTACACAGTTACCGCAGAGGATACATTTATTCGGATCACGGATAATGGATGGTGAGCTTTCATCGATCTCATGCTGCTCTCTCGTATTTTCAAAACGGATGTTACGTACACCAAGGCGGTGTGCCAGCTCCTGAAGAATACATTCACCGCTCTTTACACAGGTTGTACAGTCACGGCAATGTGCTGCAAGCAGAAGCTCTACGATCAGTTTACGATATTTCTTGATACGGCCGGAGTTGGTATAGATCACCATTCCATCTCTCGGCTGCTCGGAACAGGATGCAAAAGTCCTGCCTCTGTCATCCTCAACTGTGCAGAGACGACAGGCTCCAAATGTGGAAAGCTCTGAATGGTAGCACAGTGTGGGGATATTGATACCGGCATTCCTGATGACTGTCAGGACATTTT
>OGCN01003910.1_pt1 | contig 13640 bp, 9 predicted proteins | sample 1570181 | NCBI WGS metagenome assembly OGCN01 (sample SAMEA4370584, study PRJEB24528) | human gut metagenome | reverse complement strand
ATCGAGAAGGTGGGCGCAGAGCTGCGCAGCATGATGAGCTGGCTGAAGAAGTAAGTTTTTTGAAATCGACCCGTGCCAGTGTGGTATTTTGTGCCCCGCTGGCACTTTTGCATCAGGAGGAAAAGAGAGACTATGAGAAGTGACAACGTGACCAAAGGCTCGGAGCGCGCACCGAACCGCAGTCTGTTTTACGCCTTGGGCTACACCCCGGAAGAGCTGGACCGCCCGCTGATCGGCGTGGTATCCGCTTACAGCGAGATCGTCCCCGGCCACATGAATCTGGACAAGATCGCCGATGCGGTCAAGGCTGGTGTCCAGATGGCGGGCGGCACCCCCATCCTCATCCCCGCCATCGGCGTCTGCGACGGCATCGCCATGGGCCATGTGGGCATGAAGTACAGCCTTGCCTCCCGTGAGCTGATCTGCGACAGCGTGGAGACCATGCTGATGGCACACCAGTTGGACGGCCTCGTCCTCGTGCCCAACTGCGATAAGATCGTGCCCGGCATGGTCATGGCGGCAGTCCGAATGGATGTGCCCGCCGTGGTCTGCTCCGGCGGCCCGATGCTGGCCGGCACCTACGGCGGCGAGGAAGTCAGCCTTTCCAAGATGTTCGAGGCCGTGGGCGCTTATAAGGCCGGTATGATCACCGACGAGCAGCTGGAAGACTGCACCTGCAACTGCTGCCCCAGCTGCGGCAGCTGCTCCGGCATGTACACCGCCAACAGCATGAACTGCCTGTGCGAGGCCATCGGCATCGCCCTGCCCGGCAACGGCACCATCCCCGCTGTCTACTCCAAGCGCTTGCAGCTGGCCAAGCACGCCGGTATGGCCATCATGGACATGGTCAACAAGGGCATCACCGCCCGCCAGATCATCAACGAGCGCTCCATCCGCAACGCTCTGACCTGCGATATGGCGCTGGGCTGCTCCACCAATACTGTCCTGCACCTGCTGGCCATCGCCTATGAGGCGGGCGTGCCCATCGACCTGAAGCTCTTCAACGAGATCAGCGCCAAGACCCCGAACCTGTGCCATCTGGCCCCTGCCGGCCCGACCCACATGCCCGACCTCTACGCTGCGGGCGGCATCCCCGCCGTTCAGGCCGAGCTGGCCAAGAAGGGGCTGCTGGACCTCGACGTTCCCACCGTCACCGGCAAGACGCTGGGTGAGAACATCAAGGGGGCCCGCATCCTCAACGACAAGGCCATCCGCCCCATCGAGAACCCCTACTCCCCCACCGGCGGCTTGCAGATCCTGTGGGGCAACATCGCCCCGGACGGGTGCGTGGTCAAGCGCAGCGCCGTGGCCCCGGAGATGCAGGAGCACTCCGGCCCGGCCCGCGTCTTCAACAGCGAGGAGACGGCCATTGCGGCCATCTACGCGGGCCAGATCGTCCCCGGCGACGTGGTGGTCATCCGCTACGAAGGCCCCAAGGGCGGCCCCGGTATGCGTGAGATGCTGAACCCCACCTCCGCGCTGGCTGGTATGAAGCTGGACAAGACCGTGGCCCTCATCACCGACGGCCGCTTCTCCGGCGCATCCCGCGGCGCGGCCATCGGCCACGTCAGCCCTGAAGCCGCTTCCGGCGGCCCCATCGGCCTGATCGAGGAGGGCGATATCATCCACATTGATATTCCCAACGCCAGCATCACGCTGGAAGTTTCGGACGAGGTCCTTGCCGAGCGCAAGGCCAAGTATGTGGCCCCGAAGCCCAACATCAAGACCGGCTGGCTCAGCCGCTACGCCCGTATGGTCACCAGCGCAAATCTCGGCGCGGTGCTGAAGTAAATCATTTTTAGAGAGTTCAAACAAATTGACCCTTCGGTAGTCGTACATCTGCCGAAGGGTCTTTCTATTGCGACGTTTTTCGCGCTGTGGTATACTTTCATTGGCTGTCGTCGTCACTCCATCCGTTTAAGGCGGAAGGAGGTGAGCGCTTTGGATGGCATTCTGGTGTTTCTGTCATCTGTTGCTGCGGGCATCGCGTCAAACGTTGCTTCGCACTGCATCTGTCAGTGGCTGGATAAGTTCCTGAAGGACGACGACCGCTAACTGAAGACCCCCTCGGTAGTGCAAGTACCGAGGGGGTCATTTTTGTGGCGTTTTGGATGGCTCTTAGTTTCTGATTCCAGTATAGCCCTCGCTCTTCAAAATGTCAAGCCGCACGCTAAAAAGTTCATTTTTTGTCTTGATAAGTCATACTCATCCGAGAAAATTTGAAGAAATCATGAATTTTCTGTGTTTCTTAGATGGACAACTGCAACGTTTTCGGGTACAATGGGAGCTGTTCTTTCCGTCCGTTTTCCCACGCGGCGGATTTTTTCATCACATCACAGGAGGAACTTTCATGTTAGAAAAGATCTTTCACCTGAAAGAAAACCACACCGATGTCAAGACCGAGCTCATGGCAGGTATCACCACCTTCATGACCATGGCCTACATCCTTGCGGTCAACCCCAGCATCCTGTCGGCTTCCGGCATGGACGCCAACGCCGTCCTGATCGCCACCTCGCTGGCATCCTTTGTCGGCACGGCACTGATGGCGCTGCTGGCCAACTATCCGTTTGCTCTGGCCCCCGGCATGGGCCTGAACGCCTACTTCTCCTACACCGTCGTCCTGACCATGGGCTACAGCTGGCAGCTGGCCCTGATGGCCGTCTTCGTCGAGGGCATCATCTTCATCGTCCTGAGCCTGACCAGTGTGCGTGAGGCCATCTTCAACGCCATTCCCATGACCCTGAAGAGCGCCGTCAGCGTCGGCATCGGCCTGTTCGTGGCCTTCGTCGGTCTGCAGAACGCCAAGCTCATCGTCAACAGCGACTCCACCCTCGTCACCTACCAGCACTTTAAGGGCGAGACCTTCCACAGCATCGGTGTGGGCGCCATCCTCGCTCTGGTGGGCGTGCTCATCACCGCCGTTCTGCTGGTCAAGAAGGTCAAGGGCGGCATCCTGTACGGCATCCTGATCACTTGGGTGCTGGGCATCCTCTGCGAGCTGACCGGCATCTACATCCCGAACGCCGATGCGGGCATGTACTCCGTCATCCCCACCTCTTTCATCAGCTTTGACTTCTCCGCGCTGGGCAAGACCTTCGGTCAAGTCTTCAAGACCGATTTCTCCGGTGTTGGCATCCTGAACTTCTTCGCCGTCATGTTCTCCTTCCTGTTCGTGGACCTGTTCGACACGCTGGGCACCCTGATCGGTGTGGCGTCCAAGGCCGACATGCTGGATGAGGACGGCAAGCTGCCCCACATCAAGGGCGCGCTGATGGCCGACTCCATCGCCACCTGCGCCGGTGCTGTGCTGGGCACTTCCACCACCACCACCTTCGTCGAGAGCGCTTCCGGCGTCACCGAGGGCGGCCGCACCGGCCTGACCTCCATGACCACCGGTGTGCTGTTCCTGCTGGCTGTGGTCTTCAGCCCCCTGTTCCTGACCATTCCCAGCTTCGCCACCGCTCCGGCTCTGATCATCGTCGGCTTCTATATGATGGGTTCCGCCCTGAAGATCGAGTTCGACGACCCGGCTGAGGGCATCCCCGCCTTCCTGACCATCCTTGCCATGCCCACTGCATACAGCATCTCCGAGGGTATCGCCATCGGCGTCATCTCTTGGACCCTGCTCAACCTCATCACCGGCAAGGCCAAGGAGAAGAAGATCAGCCCCCTCATGTATATCCTGACCGTGCTGTTCATCCTCAAGTACGTGCTGCTGTAAAAGAACAGCTCTTATAGGCAACAAAAATGGATGCTGCGTTTGATCGCAGCATCCATTTTTTGTTTCTATGCGGCAGATGCACTTCCGGCGTTTTTGCGGTAGTTCAACCGCCGAACAGGCCGAAAAAGCTGGTGTGCGTCATGCCCAGCACCAAAAACAGGAGAATGAGGGCAAACAGCACCCCGATGATGATGTCCATCTGGTGCACGGTCAGCGGGAATTTGTCGTAGAGCTTCTCTTTCGGGTTCACGAAGTTCGGGTCGTTGTTGTTGAGGAAGCTTTTCTTGCCCTCCTCGCCCCGCTCCTTGGCGGCGGCGAACTCGGCCTGTTCCTTTTCGAGCTGGGCCTCCCGCTCGGCCAGCAGCGCCTCGCGCCGGGCCAGCTCGGCTTCTTTTTCGTTCAGTTCGGACATAATCGTTCTCCTTGGCTTTTTCTTCTATTATAACAAAGTGGGCCGCCCGCTGCAACGAGCGGGCGGCCCGATAGGCGCTCTCTTTTTCAGGGATTACTTCTTCGCGAGGTACTTGCGGATATCGATGGCGACAGCCACGATGATGACAAGGCCCTGCACGATGTAGGTGTAGGAGGAGTTGACGTTCATGAACTGCAGAGCGACCTTCATCAGCTCAAAGACCAGAACGCCGACCAGAATGCCGGGGACGGTGCCGACACCGCCGGTGGTGGAAACGCCGCCGATGGTAGAAGCTGCGATAGCGTCCAGCTCATAGCCCTGCGCGGTGTTAACGGATGCGCCGCCGGACTTGGCAGCCAGCAGGCAGCCTGCCAGACCGAACATGCAGGAAGCGAGGATATAGATGCGGATCTTGGTGGCGGCGACATTGACGCCGGCGACCTCAGCGGCAGCCTCGTTGCCGCCGATGGCGTACATGTACTTGCCGTGGCGGGTCTTGTTGTACAGGAACCAGAAGCAGGCGGCCACGATCAGGGCGATCCAGATCAGAACGGGGACGCCGATGATGGTGTTGGAGGCCAGAGAGGTGAAGTCCTTGTTCAGGGAGCCGATGGGGGTACCGCCGGTGTAGACGAGGCAGATACCGTAGACGACCTGCTGCATACCCAAGGTAGCGATGAAGGGCTGGACCTTCAGGTAGCTGACGACCAGACCGTTGCACAGACCCACGATGGCGCAGATGGCGATGACCAGAATGAAGACCACCGGGGTGGGCAGGGTGGGCATATTGGGATAGAATTTACCGGCAGCACCCTCGGTCTGCGCAAAGATGCAGGCGAGGCAGGCTGCGAAACCGGCCAGACGGCCAGCGGACAGGTCGTTGCCGGTGGTGATCAAACAGCCGGAGATGCCCAGCGCGATGATGTAGCGGATGGACACGTTCTTGAACAGGTTGATCAGGTTTGCAGGTGCAAAAAAGTTCGGATGGATGATGCCGACGAACAGAGAGACGAGCAGCATCAGAACGATAATGGCGTTGTTGCCCAGCCATTTCTTTACGGATTTACCCGTTAATTTCTTGGTAGCTTCCACGATAGACAGCCTCCTTGTTTACTGATTGGCCGCTGCCGTTTCGGGCGCGGTCTCAAACTGGGTCGCCAGAGCCATGATGTTCTCTTGGGTGGCGTCCTTGCCGTCGATGAAGCCGGTGATGCGGCCATCGCACATGACCATGACACGGTTGGACATACCGATGATCTCGCTCATTTCGGAGGAGATCATGATGATGCTCTTGCCCTGCTTGGCCAGGTCGGCGATGATGCAGTAGATCTCATATTTTGCGCCGACGTCGATGCCTCGGGTGGGCTCGTCCAGAATGAGGACATCGGGGTTGTTAGCCAGCCAGCGGGCGATCAGCACCTTCTGCTGGTTGCCGCCGGAAAGGCTCTTGATGGCGGTCTTGGGGCTGGGCACCTTGATGGCCATCTTCTCTTTGTTGGTGGCGACCAGATCGAGGATCTTCTTGTCGTCCAGCATGATGGGGCCCTTGCGCAGAGCGTCCAAGGACGCAATGGAGATGTTGTCGGCCACGCTCAGCACGCCCATGATGCCGGTGGCGCGGCGGTCTTCCGTCAGCAGAGCCACGCTCTTATGGATGGCGTCGCGGGGCTGCTTGATGTGGACCTCTTCGCCCTTGATCCAGACCCTGCCGGTGGTGTGAGCACGCAGACCGAAGATACCTTCCATCAATTCGGTGCGCTGTGCACCGACCAGACCGGCCACGCCGAGGATCTCGCCCTTCTTCAGCTCGAAGCTGCAATGGCGGAAGGAACGCGGATGGATGGAGGTGAAGTCCTCCACCTTCATCATGACCTCGTCGGAGGGGTGGTTCTCCAGCGGCGGGAACAGATTGGACAGCTCACGGCCGACCATCTTGGCGATGATCTGTTCCTTGGTCATGTTGGCAACGTCCCACTTGCCGATGTAGTGGCCATCCCGCATGATGGTAACTTCGTCAGCGATGACCTTGATCTCGTCCATCTTATGACTGATGTAGACCAACGCAACGCCCTGATCCTTCAGCTCACGCATGATGCGGAACAGCGATTCGACCTCGTTGGCCGTCAGGGACGAGGTGGGCTCGTCCAAGATCAGCACCTTGCAGTTTGCGGAAACAGCCTTGGCAATTTCCACCATCTGCATCTGGGCGATGCTCAGGCTGCCCAGCTTTGCATGGGAGTTGATGTCCAGCTTCAGCTTCTTCAGCAGGTCATCGGTATCTTTGTACATTTTGGCGTGGTCCACAATGGTGATGGGACCCGCCTTCTTAGTGGGGTAGCGGCCCAGCCAGATGTTCTCGGCCACGGTACGCGCCGGGATGGGCTGCAGCTCCTGATGCACCATCGCGATGCCGCGGTTCAGCGCTTCCAGCGGGTTCGGGATGGTAACTTTTTGGCCTTCGTATTCGATCTCGCCCTCGTCCATCTTGTAAATGCCGAACATGCACTTCATCAAAGTGGACTTACCAGCGCCGTTTTCGCCCATCAGGGCCATGACCTTGCCGGGGCGAAGCTCCAACTGTGCGTGGTCCAGCGCTTTGACGCCGGGGAAGGTCTTGACCACGCCTTTCATTACCAGACGGTATTCTGACATTCCGCAGAGCCTCCTTGTCGTTCAAACTAAGGCACCATGAGCCCTTACTAAAACAAGGCGCGTGCGCCGAGAAACCTCTCGCACGCACGCGCTTTTTAGCTTTTATCAAGCCTAGGTCTCACTGCGTACCTTGCAACCGTGAGTGATTTTCGGTCAGGATCAGAGGTACTGAGCAGCGTTCTCAGTGGTGACCTTGACGTAATCGACCCAGTAATACTCTTCGACGTCCTTGCCCTCAACGAACAGCTTGGTAGCGTCGGCAGCTGCGGTAGCCTGACCCACGTCGTCGTTCAGAACGGTACCGGTCATCTTGCCATCAACGACATTCTGGACAGCTTCCTTCAGTGCGTCAACACCGACCAGATAGATGTCCTCGCCGACCTTGCGGCCAGCCTGCTCGATGGACTGCAGAGCGCCCAGAGCCATTGCATCGTTGTTGCAGAAGACGACTTCGATCTTGTCGCCGTACTGTGCCAGAGCGTTTGCAACGTCCTGCTGTGCGGTGGTCTGATCCCAGTTGTCCAGATACTCGTACAGGCACTCGACTTCCTTGCCGGCGTCGGTCAGAGCCTTGATGGAGTACTCGGTGCGGTACTGAGCATCGATGTTCTCGGGGTCGCCCTTGCACATGATGTAGGTGATCTTGCCGTCGCCGTTGATATCGCCCTGAGTAGAGGTCTCAAGGATCAGCTCGCCCTGATAAGTACCGGACTGGCGTGCGTCTGCACCAACGTAGCAGCACTTGCCAGCGTAGGAATCCAGAACGGCCTTGTCAGGCTCACGGTTGATGAAGACGATCGGGGTGCCGGACGGAGAGATGGTATCCACGATGGTCTGAGCGGAAGTGGTCTGGACGGGGTTGATGACCAGCACGTCCACGCCCTGCTGCAGGAAGGTGTTGATCTGCTCGGTCTGGGTGTTCTGGTCGTTCTTGCCGTCCATGATGGTGACGGAGTAGCCCATGTCCTTCAGGTACTCTTCCAGATCGGTGCGGTACAGGGTCATGAAGTTATCAGCGAACTGATAGATGCAGACGCCAACGTTTGCGCTGCCGGTAGAAGCGGCTGCAGAAGAAGCAGCCACAGAGGAAGCAGCAGTAGAGGAGGCAGCAGTGGAGCTGGAGGAGCCGCCGCAGGCGGTCAGAACGCCAGCAGCACCCACAACAGCGGAAGCCTTCATGAAGTCACGACGCGAAATCATTTTCATAATATTGTTCTCCTTCATTCGCATATCACAGCAAATTTCCGAAACGCATCAAACCGCACGTTTCGTGATTCTGTTTGTATTATAACCGTCTGTCGGGCAGTTCGCAATAGAACAAATCCACAAGATTCCGCAAAGTCTTTTGTGCACTCCTCACAATTTCCCCTGTTGTATGCAAGATCGATTTTCATATCAAGCACAATTTCTGTCGAAATTGCAACATGCGTCCAAATATCCACCAAAAATCCATAAAGTCTGTCAAAGGGGTTACAGCATCCGGCGTTTTCTGCAACAAATGTGTCAAGACAGAAAAAGACCCGCTTCGCCTTTCTGCACGGACTGTGCGCACCAAAAGGACAAAATGAGTCTTTTTTTCATTTCTGCTTTCCGCAGTTATTTTTCTTTATGTTCCCGGCGGTAGCGGGTGGGGGTGACGCCAAGGGTCTTTTTGAAGATTTTGGTGAAATAGTTCACGTCCAGAATGCCCACTTCCTCGGCCACGGCGGCAATGGCATGGCTGCTCTGCTCCAGTAGCTGTGCAGCCCGGTTGACCCTCTGGGTGTTGATATAGTCGATGAGGGTGGTGCCGGTCTCCTGCTTGAACAGCGCCGACAGGTAGGACGGGCTGATGAAGCACATGGCGGCAAGGCTCTTGAGTGTCAGCGGCTCGGCGACATTCAGGTTGACGTAGTTCATCACCTTCTGGACGGCGGGCGAGTATTCCTTCAGCGAGTAGCGGCGGACATAGGCGCAGTAATCCCGCACCATCTGCCACATCAGCTCTTCAGGCACCTCATCGGCCTCCTCAATGATCCGGGCGTACTTGCTGGAGATGGCGTCAATATAATAAGGGTGCACTTTGCTGGGTTCGATGGCTTTCCGCAGCAGGGTGTTGAAGACGATCATCCGGTTCTTCTGCTGGTAAAGCGAGCCCTCGAACCGTCCGCCGTAGGTAAAGCGGGAGTGCTGGTGCATCGCCTCCACGGCGGCTTCCTCGTCGCCGCGGCCCACGGCTTCGAGGATGCGGTTCTCCGACTCGTACCTCTGCTCCAGCATCGAGATGGGGATGTCCTTCTGGAACTTGGGTTCGTTGAAATAGCGGATATCCGGCAGGAACTGGAAGGGCAGGAACTCCTTCATCTGCTTCACCTTCAGCTCGTCCTCGTCGAACATCATCCCGACAAGGACCCGGATGGTGGAGTAAAAATCGTTGGCTCCCAGCACCTTGACGCCGTTGTAGTATTCCTGCACGGCGCTCTCCCCTGCCACGCCCAGATGGCGCTTGCCCCACTTGCGGGACTTTTCGCTCCGCTGGCCGAAGGTCCACGGCCCCACGAGGAAGACCGTGTTCTCCTCGTCCGGGATGCGGAAGAGGGCGAAGTGGAGTTCAAACGTTCCCTCCACGAAGAGCAGCGTCTGCTCCGGGGTGTTGTCCAGCAGCAGTTGGCCGAACTCCTGCCAGTCGAACTGCGGGTCCAGCGAACGGCGCAGACCGTAATCGAACTCGTCCAGCCCCTCAAAAGGCGGTGTCACCCGCCGGGTGGGGATGTTCTGGGCTGCCGCCAGCTTCGTGAGCACCTGTAATGGATCGACCCGCATCGTCTTCACCGCTCCTTTTCTCGCCTGTTTTCTGCTGGTACATCATCTAATATACCAGTATACAGTATTTTTGCGGGAGAAACAAGTGGTAGATATAGAAAAATGCCCCGCTGCCCTAGACAGCGGAGCACTCTATTTTACGGTTTTTCGAAACTTTGTTCAGGCAGTACGGTCAAAACCGACCTGCCAAGGGCTCCCCCTCCGGGGGAGCTGGCGCGAAGCGCCTGAGAGGGTTATTTATTGCGGCGGGCTGCCAGCTCAGCCACATTTTCCTCGACCTTTTTCTTGTTCAGCGGGTAGAGGAAGGCCAGTGCCAGCACGATGCAGACAAAGCCGATGATGGGGGCGATGCAGGCCATATTGAAGATGCCGCGGGTGACGGCAGGATCGAAGGCCGTTGCCTCGGTGTAGCCGATGATGCCCAGCAGAGCACCCACCAGACCAGAGGAGAACGCCTGACCCAGCTTCCGGGCGAAGGAGTAGACGGAGTAGATGGTGCCGTCCTCACGCACACCGTTGCGGACCTCGGCGTCATCGATGACGTCGGTGATCATCGCCCAGATGATCGTGTTGAAGAAGCCCATGCCGATGTTGGCCAGAATGTAGCAAGCTACAAAGCCCCAGACGCTTGCCGGGCGCCAGATCAGGCAGACCAGCCAGACCAAAGCGGAGAGGATGCTGGAACCCATAGCCAGCTCCTTCTTACCAAACTTGGCAGACAGCTTGGAAGCAAAGGGTGCACAGACCACCAGCATGACCACCGTGCCCAGCAGACTTGCGGTGGACTGGGCTGCGGCGCTGCCGTAGACGTTGGGGTAAACGTAACCGGCAAGGCTCAAGACGGTCAACTGGCTCAGCAGCACGAAGATGGCAGCCACAATGATGCCCAGCAGGGCCTTGTTGGTGAAGATGCTCTTGAAGATGGCGGAAGCGCTGATCTTCTGATTGCTTGCGGGCACTTCCACGCGCTCGCCAGTCAGCTTGAAGCAGACGATGTAGCACAGAATGGCGCAGATGGAGAAGACGCCCGCGATGATGGTCATGCGGGAGCCGGACATGACGGTCTTGCCGTCCACGACCACGTAGGCCACCATAGGAGTTGCCACGCCGATGACCATGTTGGCCAGCGTAGAGCCGATGGTGCGCCAAGTGGACAGATCGGCGCGGTCCTTCGGGTCAGAGGAGATGGCGGAAGCCATGGAGCCGTAGGGGATGTTGATGGAGGTGTAGAAGATGGAACCCCACAGGATGTAGGTGACGAACAGCCATGCCACCTTGAAGCCGTAAGGCATCCCGGCCAGACCGGACTGATAGATCAGGAAGGACGCAATAGCCACAGGGCCGCACATCCGCTTGATCCACGGGCGGAACTTGCCGTCCTTGTTGGGCTTGGAGTGGTCCACGATCTGACCCATGCCCACATCGGTGAACGCATCCACAAAACGGGCGATCATCATCACCATGCCAACGATGGCGGCGTTGACGCCCATGACGTCGGTGTAGAACTTCATCAGGAAGCTCGACGAAAGCAGGAAGGTGAAGTCGTTGCCGAAATCACCGAACATGTAGCCGACCTTGTCCTTCATGCCGAAGGGGGCGGCTTTCTTCATCTCATTTGCCATTGGTTTCTCCTTAACTAAAACTCGCGGTCGTTCGGAACACAGTGAAACATGGTTCGCTGTATTCATTCTGATATACTAGTATTATGACAAAGATTTAGCAATCATCGTTAGAAGAATTTTTAGGTGAAATCGTAAAATCTTACGGTTATTCTTTATGCAATTTCACGGCTTTTTCACAAATTCTGTAGAGTTTCTTGCGTATCCTTCTTCCGAGACGGTACAGTTCATCAGTTTCTTTTCAGACTCCGCGATCCATAATAGGTATTCTGCCCAGAAAGATCCCAATTTACCTGAAAAAAGTCTGGATTTATTGCAAATTTGTTCTATTCCCTTTTCGAAAAATCTGTCATACTGGTATCAGAAGACAATGATTGCTCCAAACCTCTCCGTCCATGCTTCTGCCACCTCCCCCAGCAGGGGAGATGGCAGAAGCATGGACGGAGAGGTTGAAGTGCGATCCAGAAAACTTTCGTATGACGAGAAAGAGGTTTTTGCAATGAACAACAAGTCCCTGCTGTACCCTGTCGTTTCCACCTCCCGCCGCGTCGTCAGCCTTGACGGCATGTGGCGCTTCAGCTTCGATGCCAAGAGCGAAGGCGTTGAGGCCAACTGGGCCAACGGTCTGCCGGAGTCCATCTCCATGCCCGTTCCTGCATCCTTCTGCGATTTCTTCACCGACAAGGAGTCCCGCGAGTACTGCGGCGATTTCTGGTACGAGACCGACTTCTTCGTGCCCGGCGAGTGGAGCGGCAAGGACATCGCCATCCGCTTCGGCTCCGCTACCCACCACGCCCGCGTCTTCGTCAACGGCGTGGAAGTGGCGCAGCACGAGGGCGGCTTCCTGCCCTTCGACGCGGTCGTCACCGACATCGTCCGCTACAACCAGTTCAACAGGCTCAGCGTCCTGCTGAACAACGAGCTGAACGAGCACATGCTGCCCGCCGGCAACACCACCGTCCTGTCCAACGGCAAGAAGGTCGCCGCCCCCTACTTTGACTTCTACAACTACGCCGGCATCCACCGCCCGGTCAAGCTGATGGCTCTGCCCACCGAGCGTATCCTCGACTACTCCGTGAAACACCGCCTGACTGCCGAGGGCGCTGAGGTCGATTACACCGTCACCACCAACGGCGACCACGAAGTCACCGTCGAGCTGTACGACGGCACCACCAAGGTCGCTGAGGCCACCGGCAAGGAAGGCACCCTCGTCGTCAAGGACGCAAAGCTGTGGAACGTCCACGCTGCTTACCTGTACAATATCGTCATCCGCATCCACGACGGCAGCGCCGTGGTCGATGAATACACCGAGAAGGTCGGCATCCGCACCTTCGAGATCAAGGACGGCCATTTCCTGCTGAACGGCAAGCCCGTCTATCTGCGCGGTTTCGGCAAGCACGAGGACGCCGATATCCGCGGCCGCGGCCTCGACCTCGCCACCGTCAAGCGCGACTACGAGCTGATGAAGTGGATCGGTGCCAACTGCTTCCGCACCAGCCACTACCCCTACGCCGAGGAGCTGTACCAGATGGCCGATGAAGAGGGCTTCCTGATCATCGACGAAGTCCCCGCTGTCGGCTTCATGGAGAGCACCATGAACTTCCTCGCCGCCAATCAGGGCAACGGCAAGAAGGTCGGCTGGTTCGAGAAGGAGACCACCCCGCAGCTGCTGGCCAACCACAAGGACGCACTGACCGATATGATCGGCCGCGACAAGAACCACGCCTCCGTCATCGCATGGAGCATCCTGAACGAGCCCCAGTGCACCAGCGAGGGCACCGAAGCTTACTTTAAGACCCTGTTCGATCTGGCTCACGAGCTCGACCCCCAGAAGCGCCCCCGCACCTACGCTGTCGTCATGATGAGCCTGCCCAACAACAGCAAGGGCCAGCAGTTCGCTGACTTCATCAGCCTGAACCGCTACTACGGCTGGTACGTCATGGGCGGCATGGGCATCGTGGACGCCGAGGCCGCCTTCCGCAAGGAGATGAACGGCTGGGCACAGGTCCTGAACGGCCGCCCGATGATCTTCACCGAGTACGGTGCCGACACCATGCCCTCCGAGCACAAGCTGCCCAGCGTCATGTGGAGTCAGGAGTACCAGAACGAGTACCTCGACATGAACCACAACGTCTTCGACAGCTACGACTTCGTGCAGGGCGAGCTGGTCTGGAACTTCGCAGACTTCCAGACCACCGAGGGCATCCTGCGCGTCAACGGCAACAAGAAGGGCATCTTCACCCGTCAGCGTCAGCCGAAGGACGCCGCCTTCCTCTTCCGCGCCCGCTGGACCAGCCTGCCGCTGGATTACAAGGGCAATCAGTAATCGCGTTTTCTCTCCAACCTTCTCATAACATGGAAAATCCCCTCCCGGCCCGTATGAAATGAACCCCAAAAGTTAGACAAAAATCAAATTAAGCGGCCCCAACGGTCT
>OGCN01003901.1_pt1 | contig 13668 bp, 11 predicted proteins | sample 1570181 | NCBI WGS metagenome assembly OGCN01 (sample SAMEA4370584, study PRJEB24528) | human gut metagenome | reverse complement strand
CTCTTTGCACTTTCGCTCTTCCCCTCCGTGATGCTCGCCTTGGGCGTGATGGAAGTTGTCACCTACTACGGTGCCATGCGTGCCGCACAGAAGCTGATGACGCCGCTTCTCAATCCGATTCTGGGCGTTCCGGGTTCGACGGGTCTTGCACTCATCACCGACCTGCAGAGCACCGATGCCGGCGCTGCGCTGACAAAGGGCATGTACGACCGCGGTCTTTTCAATAAGAAAGGGCTCATTGTGGTCTGCGCCTGGCAGTATTCCGGCGCAGGTCTGATCGGCAATTATTTTGCTTCGGGTTCCGCGCTTTTCGCTGCGACGCTTTGCCCGCTCATCGTGCCGCTCATCCTCATGATTGTGCTCAAGTTCGTCGGCGGCTTCCTCGTCCGCTGCGTCCTCAATACGGTCTACCGCAAGGACTTCGAAAATGACTGAGAAGACCACGTCTACTAATCCGCTTGACATCTTCATCGTCGGCGTTCGCAAGGGTATCAATATCGCCCTTTTGAATTTGACGCCGAACGTTTTGATGGCGTTCGTCTTCGCGCACATGCTGACCCTTCTGGGCGTGATGGACTTCCTCGGCCAGCACTGCGGTCCTTTCATGGCGCTCTTTGGCCTTCCGGGTCAGGCCATTACGGTGCTGCTGGCCGCTTGGCTGTCGGCTTCAGCCGGCGCCGGCATGGCAGCGAGTCTGCTTGCTCAAGGTGTTCTTGATGCTGACGGCGTGACGGTCATTCTGCCGGCTATCTTCCTGATGGCCTCGCAGATCCAGTACATGGGACGTCTGCTTGGCGTGGCTGACTGCCCGAAGCGCTACTGGCCGCTCTTGATGCTGAACTCCATTGTGAACGCGCTCCTCTCCATGTGGATCATGCGTCTCTTGATGCCGTTCTTCAGCTAAAGCAGAAAATAAACTTCATCTGTGATAAAGCCTCATGTGACTGAGGGTTTATAAACAGAACTGACGCCCGCTTGCAGCCCTTTGCAGCGGGCGTTTTTTTGGAGGACAGAACGGATTGAAATTGGCGTTTGCCGCTTCTTCTCATGCGTTTGCCGCTAATGAGAATGAACCTTAGAAATAACTGCAATTCATTGAAATTCAACAAGAAATTACGATTTGACCGGTGCCGCTGTGAATATGGAGTGCTAGACTAGTTCTGAGGGTAATGGCAATGCTCTTGAGCATTGTCAAAAGGAAAGAGGCGGTCTATGCAGAAGAAAAGAGCGCTTTTAAAGAGCCTGACTCGTGCCGTCCGTGTCGCAACGGGGGCAGGGGTGCGCGCCGTGGCACAAATGGAGAAAAAAGCGGCAGTGTATTTTTCAAAGAGCTGGCTCGAAAAAATGGAGCCTTGGCTCTGGCGCTTTTCACGTCCGACACTTGAAAAACTGCTGCAGCACGAAGAAAAGCGGATATCGGATGCTTCCCGCGCAACGGCGGCTGAACGCCGGAGGACGGAGGCGCTGCGCCTGGCGGCAAAGCATTTCGGCGACCGAGACTGGCAGTGGCGGTATTGGTGCCTGCGGCTGCGCCGCACCGGCGCGCTGCAGGACGGCGGCCCCACTTCTTTTTTTGAACTTTGGCGGACGCTGCCGCCGGAGCGTTTAGCGAGGGCAGAGGATGAGGCAGAGGCGCGGCGTCGTGCTGAAGCCTCTTTTATCACTCATCTGCAGGCGATTGCTCACGGCCGCACAGGATTGTCGGTCAGCGCACTGCGCCAGCCGATGCCTAGCGATCCCGCAAGGGCCGCAGATGATGAAGCGGTGCTTCGCATGCTTTGGCTCTGGGTGGGTTATGTGGCCTATGACGAAACGCTCTCCGAGTCCGGCGAAGAAGCCGTAAAGCGTTTTCTCAAGCGTGCCTGGCCTAAATATCACGGGAGCCGCATCACGCGCAGTCTCCTGGAAACCTGGGTGCAGTATGCCAAGGACATTAAGTATGAACGAGATGCTCAGGCATGCTACGGCGGACGAGGCTGGGATCCTCGCCGCCGGCGCTGAGAATGTGGCTGTGAATGGCCTCAACGGGCGATTGGCGCCCAAGCGCTCTGCTTTCTGAAAAGGTCTCTTTGACGTGCGCTTGGCCGTTATGAATAGGACACTGCAGGCCCTATGAAGTGTCCCAAGTGCTCCAAGTGCTTCCATGCCGGGCAGTGGGAGCCCCTGAGCCGGCGAAAAAGCAGGGAATCTTCTATGCTCTTCATGGGTTCGTCAGCGAACCGGATATGAGGCCGAGCCGGCTGACGACCCAAAAAACACATTGAGAGCCGCGATGAGCAAAGAGATTGAACGCAAATTTTTAGTCAAAGGGAATGCCTGGAGAACGCTCGCTCAAGGCGTACTTTACCGACAGGGCTACCTCAGCAGCGCCAAGGAGCGAACCGTCCGGGTGCGCACCGCAGGCGAAAAGGGGTTCTTGACGGTAAAAGGCATCACAAACGGTGTGACACGTTCTGAATTTGAATATGAAATACCATTTGCAGATGCTGACGAAATGCTCAGCGGCTTAGCTGAAAAACCTTTGATCGAAAAGCGCCGCTTCAAGATCCCTGCCGGTTCATTGGTGTGGGAGATTGATGAGTTCCTCGGTGAAAATGCCGGATTGATTGTGGCCGAGATTGAACTGCCCGACGAGGACGCTCCGTTTGAGCGGCCGGACTGGCTGGGGCGAGAGGTTTCGAATGATCCTCGCTACTTCAATTCAAACTTAGTGCGTCATCCCTTTTCCCAATGGCAGGTTTAAGAGGCGGTCTAACCGTTTTGAAAGCGATTAGCCGCGACATCCGCCATCACCCGAATCAGTGCGCGCGCAGCCTTAGAGAGATAGCGCTCGGACCGGTAGGCGGCCGCGACGATTCGAGGCGGCACCGGCGGCTCAATGCTGAAGGCACGGAGCGGCTTGGCCGTGCCTGCCCGCCGCACCAGCGTTTCAGTGGTTAACGCCGCACCGAGCCCCACGCTCGCGAGTGTGGCGGCGGCAATCATGGACTCGCTTTCGAGAACCACGCGCGGTGATGCTCGGCTCATCCTGCAGAGCTCTCGGAAAAGCACATTCATCTGCTGTCCTTCCTTGATTTTGATGAAAGGTTCACGGTCGAGATCATGGAAGTCAATGACCGGGAATTCTTCGCTTGGCGAGGCAGGATGCTGCTGGGCAAGGCGGTGCTTTTCCGAAAGGGCGATCAGGATTCGCTCTTGATAAAGTTCAATGGTGGTGAGCGTGCCCGGATGAAAGAGCGGCGTGATGACTAGGGAAAAATCAACGGCGCCTTCAAGCGCCATTTGTTCGAGTACTTTGGTGCGTCCTTCCGTTAGGGAGACTTCAATGAGGGGATAGAGCCGATGAAAAACGGGAAGCACTTCGGCAAGAAAAAAAGTTTCTCGGTAGTCGCTCGCCCCTACAGTGACGTGTCCGCGTACGCCCCCCTTGATGTCAAGCATTTGCTTGGCAGCGGTTTCTCGGAGCAGATCGACTTGCTGCTCCGTACGCAAAAAGAGCGCTCCGGCAGCCGTCAGTTTGAGCGGCTTGGCCGAACGATCGACGAGTTCTGTTTGGGCTTCGGTTTCCAAGCGGACGAGAAACTGCGAAAGCGAGGGCTGCGAGATGCCGAGGCGCTGTGCGGCCTTTGAAAAACTGCCCTCGGCGATGAGGGCGGTTAAGTAGCGGCAGATGTTGCTCGGCATCGAGGAGCTCCGGGAAGATGGTGCGGGGTTGAGAAACACCGCGCAAAAGACCTATGGACTCAGAATAGCGAAAGGCAGCGAGCGGCGCATTCCGATGGGGCTGAGCGGAAGACGGGTAATGCGCCGCACGATCATGCCGAGGGAACGCTTCAAAGCGGGGGGCGAGGACGTTCGTCGTCAGCTCGAAGCGGATTATTTTTGATAGTCGACAAGAGCGCAAATGCGTTCAACAATCGGGGCCTTGCGTTCTTCAAAGACTTTTTTGTTTTCTTTGAAAAGATTGCGCCCTTGGGTGTCAATCGAGCAGATCAGGGGGCCAAACTTTTTCACCCGCATCACCCACATGGATTCGGGCATGCCGAGTTCAGGCCACTGATGGTCTTCGACCTCTTCAACACAGGCGGCGGCAACGACGGCGCAGCCGCCCGGGAAGACGCAGTGGATTGCCTTTTTTTCTCGGCAGCCCGCCTCGGTGTTGGGACCCATGCCGCCCTTGCCGATGATGAGTTTGACGCCGGTTTCTTCGATGAATTCCTTTTCGAAAAGTTCCATGCGCATGGAAGTCGTCGGACCAATAGAGGCTACCTTCCAGCCGCTTTTGACATCTTCGGCGGGAACCATGATCGGACCGGCGTGCAGAATGGCCTTGCGGTTCAAGTCAACGGGAAGTTTGCGGCCGAGCTTAACGAGGCGGTGGTGCGCTTGATCGCGGGCGGTAATGAGTGCGCCGTTCAAGTAGACGATGTCGCCGATCTCAATCTTTTCGAGATCTTCGTCGCGGATCGGCGTGTTCAGGATATGGTTTTTCACAGCACAACTCCTTTGTGCGAGAGAAATTCATAGGACATATCGGGATGGATGCGGATAAGCGCGCGGCGGTGTGCCCAACAGCCGACGCTCACGGCCACGGCGATACAGGACGGATGGCGGGCCGCCTGTTCGACGTTGACGCCCATAACTGAATCTGTGCCGGTAAAACCGCCCGGGCCGATGTTGATTTCGTTCAGTCCGTCAGAGAGGAGTTTTTCAAATTCTGCGCCGACAGGATTGGAGTTGTGAGAGCCGACCGGCCGCATGAGGGCGCGTTTGGACAACGTTGAGGCGACATCAATGGAGCCGGCAATGCCTACGCCGACCAAGAGCGGCGGGCAGGCGTTGACGCCGCGGTCGCAGAGAATGTCGAAAACAAACTTCACGACGCCTTCATAGCCTTCGAGCGGCATTAAAACCTTGGCGGCTCCCGGCAGAGAACAGCCGCCGCCCGCCATATAAGCATAAATTTCGACGCTGTCGGAATTGGGCTCGATCTGCCAGTCTATCCAGGGAATGCGCACGCCGGTGTTGTCGCCGGAATTTCTTTCGTCAAAAATTTCGACGGCGTTGTGCCGCAGCGGCGCATCCTTGGTGGCGCGTTTAGTCGCTTCGCGCAGGCAGGATTCGAGGTCGCCTAAAAGCGGAAAATTTGCGCCGCATTTCACAAAATACTGGATGACGCCGGTGTCTTGACAGATCGGCACATTGCGTTTCTTGGCCAAATCCATATCGTCAAACATGACGTCATAAATGATTTTCGAAATTTCGCTCTGCTGCTTGCTGCTGAGCGTCTTCAGGCTTTCCATGACGTCGTCAGGCAAATACTTTCCGAAGTACGTTGTGAATTTGCTCAACAGGTCGGTGAACTGATCTTTAAGCTCTTCCTTCTGCGTTGAGGGGGTCTCCAATGGAGGTCTGGGAAATATTGGATTCGAGCGACCGCAGGCAGCGCCGGCTGAATTTTTGGCGTTTTTTTGCTGAGCAGGCTCAGTAATGTTTTTGCTTTCAATCGCTGAAAGAAAGTGTAGGAGGCCCCTTTATATAAGTCAAATACTCTGTAATCTATAAAATTAATAGGATACGAGTTATATGCCAAGGTGCTCTGCAGCATCTTTTAGTTTTTTAAAAATCTATTCTTAAAGCCGCGGGCTGATGCATGAAAAACAAAACGCCGCACTCTTAGAAAAAGAATGCGGCGTTGTGAATCAGAAAAAGAAAGGTCAGGTTATGAAATTTTTTCTTTTGGGGCAGTCACGACTGACGGGGTCTGTTCCAAAGAATCAATGCGCGCGGCCAGCATCGAAACAATTTCATAGTGATTGATGAAGTCGCGGGCAAAAAGCAGGAAGGTGAGATAAAGCTCGCTGCCGCGGATGGAAAGTTCGCCGTCCGGAATCGCCCGCATCAGTTCGCTTTGCATGGCGTCGATACGGTCAATTGCAGCTTTGGCATTCAGGTGCAGTTCTTCGAGATCGGGTTTGCCGTCGACTGAACTCGAAATCCGGCGCAGCTCCGCCGTCAATGCACGCAGTTCATCGGCGAGATCGCCCTTGAAGACGCGATGACGATTGGCGACATGTTCGAGAGACTGCTTGGCGAGACTCTGCAGTGAACGGCCGACTTCACGCATGTTGGTAAAAGCGCGGAAGTAGCAGTAGCGCGCATTGAAGTCGACCTTTGACGGCGTCTTATCCATCATGGCCATGCGGTAGTAAACGCTGCGGTCTTTGCTCAGCTGGTCGAAAAACTCCGAGGCATCGCTTTTTGCGCTGCGAAGCGCGAGTTCTCGGTCGGCAAGCAGGCCGTCGACGACCTCGTCAAGGAGGTCGAGCGTGCGGCAGAGGTTGGCCGGGCTCTTGGTGTGAATGATGGTGCGGATGGCCGGCGCAGTGAAGCGCTGCGCAGACTGTTTGGCAAGCGACTCTTCTTCGTGCTTCTTCAGGTTGGAACGCACGAGAATGGCAATGGCAGCAAGCCCGAGTATGACTGCGGCCGTTTCGCCGCCCCAGAAGACGATCGTCGCGGCAACTGCAGCAAGGGAGCTCGCGCAGAGCGCGGTGATGAACCAGCCGCTGACGGTCAGCACGCCGGAAATTCGGTAGACAGCTGTTTCGCGGTCCCAGGCGCCGTCGGCAAAGCTCGAACCCATGGCCACCATGAAAGTAACGTAGGTGGTGGAGAGCGGCAGCTGAAGACTGGTCGCCGATGCAATCAGAATGGCGGAAAGAACCAGATTGATGGAGGCGCGTACATAGTCAAAAGGCAGCGGAATCGTGCCTTTTTCCTGCGGCGCCGGCACAAAGCGGCTGGCGATTCCGCGCTGAAGGAACCCAGGCATGATCTGGTTAATGACGGTGCCCATGCCGACGGCGGCACGAACGATCATGCGGCCGGGCAGTGAGGCGCCGAACTGCTCCTGTTCACCCGTTTGAGTGGAGGCGAGGTTGATGGAGGTCTGAATGACGCGGTGGGCTTTCTTGGAGAACCAAAGCGTGAAGACCATTACCATGCCGGAGGCGAGAAGCATCCAAGTCGCTGCCGTAGCCGGTTTAAGCAGATCACCCATCATGAAGGTTTCTGCCGGACTCTGAGCAGCCGACCAGATCTTAAAACTGTCCCAGGCTGCGATCGGCACACCCACAAAGTTCACCAAGTCATTGCCGGCAAAGGCAAAAGCGAGCGAGAAAGTACCCGCGAGAATGATGATCTTGAAGACGTTGATGCGGAAGAAAGAAATGCAGATCTGGAAGAGAATCGTAAAGCCCACAAAGAGTGTGATCAGAATGGGCGAAGTATTGGCGTTGATCCAGTCGATCCATTCCGCACGCATGAAGGAGGCGCCTTTGGCGCCCTTCATGACGAGGAAGTAGATGATGGCGGTAATCGAAAAGGCACCGTAAACAGCCCCGACTCGTTTGTACATGCCTTCGAAGCGGAAGGAGAAAAGGAGCCGCGCGAGGTACTGGATAACGGCGCCGGAAATAAAGGCAACAACAACCGAGATGAGAATGCCTGAAACAATTCCGAGGGACTTGCTCGTATTGATGTAGGTGTAGAGGTCTCCCAAGGACTGTCCGGCATCGAGCAGTTTCCAAGCCGCTGCAGCGGCGGCGCTGCCGAGAAGCTCAAAGACGATGGAAACGGTGGTGGAGGTGGGCAGTCCGAGGCTGTTGAATGCGTCGAGCAGTATGACGTCAGCCACCATAACGGCGAAAAACACCACCATGATTTCCGAAAAGGAGAACATCTGGGGATGGAAAATGCCCGAACGAGCCACTTCCATCATGCCCGAAGAGAAGGTGGCGCCGAGCAGAACGCCGAGGCTGGCGACCCACATTGTCGTGCGGAAGCTTGCAATGCGGCAGCCGAGGGCTGAATTGAGAAAGTTGCAGGCGTCGTTGCTCACGCCTACGAAGAGGTCGATGACGGCGATGACGGCGAGAAACGCCAGCATCACAATATAGTATTGCTCCATTTGAGCGCTCATCAGGTTTACGAAGCCTGCATTGTTGCCGAGCTTGGTGACGCGTTTGTTACTGCTTTATGACATTTTGATGACATGCGGCGATTCGTCACGGAAATGCCGTCAGGACGTCATGATTTGCAGGCGAAAGAAGAGGTTCTGTATCCCTAAAAGAGTACGCAGTTCATCCTAGATTATTTTCATTATGAGCATTTGCGGCGTCGGAGTAAGGGTTTCTTCGATATGCCGAGTTTGACGTCTCCACTAGCCTTCCTCGTTATGAGGTTCGTGTGGCGGCCCTGCCGTCCGCAGTGAACCTCACCCATTTGTGAGGAGGAAAAATCATGATGATGCGCAAGCTTTGCCTTGTTGCCGCTCTGACTGCCGCGATGACCGGCGTTTCTGCCGCGAATGCCGCGGCGCAGCTCAAAGACGGCACCTGGACGGGTGAGGGACAGGGACGCAACGGGGCGATCGTTGTTGAACTGACTGCTGCCGGCGGAAAGATCACCGCCGTCAAGGTCGTTAAACACAGCGAAACGCCCGGGATCTCTGATGCGGCGCTCGCCCGCGTGCCCGGCGAGATCGTTCAGGCTCAGACAACAGGCATTGATGCAGTTTCCGGCGCAACACTCACTACCAACGGCATCAAAGCGGCGGTTGCCGCAGCCATTAAAGCGGGCGGCGGAGATCCGGCAGCATTTGCGGCTGCTGTTGTCTCGAAAAAGACAGCTCATAAAGTCATCAAGGAATCTGCTGACATCGTGGTTGTCGGTGCCGGCGGCGCAGGCATCTCTGCAGCGGTTAAGGCCGAAACACTCGGCAAGAGCGTCATCCTGATCGAAAAGATGCCGACCATCGGCGGCGCAACGGTGCTCAATGCCGGCACGCTGATCGCCACCGGCTCGCGCTACCAGCGCGAAGTCATGAAGGAAACGAAGGACTCGCCTGAACTTGCCTATAAGGACATCTTCCGCGTCGGCAAGAACCGCAATGATCCGGTGCTCGTCAAGATGGTGACGGAGAAGGTGGGCGGCGTAGTCGACTGGCTGATCTACGACATGAAGATTCCGTACGGTCCGGCCGCCACGCAGTACCCGGATCATTCCGCAAACCGTCAGTTGGGCGTTCAGGGGCGCTCGGTCAACTTCCTCAATCTCATGAAAGGCAAGTTCCTCGATATGGGCGGGAAGCTGATGCTTGAAACCCGTGCTCAGTCCTTCATTGAAAAAGACGGCAAAGTGGTCGGTGTGAAGGCTGTGGATGCTGCCGGCAATACGGTGGAGCTCACCTCCAAGGCGGTTATTCTCGCCTCCGGCGGCTACGGTGCGGATCAGTCGCTGCTGCCCCCGAAGATGAAGAGCTTCCTTTTCTATGGCGTGGACGGTGAAACGGGCGACGGTCTCAAGATGGGTGAAGCCATCGGTGCTGCAACCATCAATATGGACCTTGTGAAGCAGTATCCGCAGGGCGTTGAAACGCGTCCGCACCACGGCTTGGCCGCAACGGCTTCGTCGACGGACACCATGAAAAAGAGCGGCGCTATTTATGTCAACCGTGACGGCAAGCGCTTTGTCGATGAGAATGCCGGACTGGGCGTTCTGACGGATAAGACGATCGAGCAGCCCGGCTCCATTGCTTATATCGTCATGGATGATGCTGCCTGGAAGCAGTACGTTGCGAAGTCTTTGGAAGATAAGCTCGTGCCCAGCGCCGAGTCGCTTAACGAATGGACAAAGATCGTCAACAATGGTCATCCGGTGATGGCGGTCTCGAAGAGTCTTGAAGATGCTGCCAAACAAATGGGCATTGATCCGAAAGGACTTGAGGCAACCGTCAAACATTGGAACGATATGGTGAAGGCGGGTTCTGACAAGGACTTCAGCCGTCGTCTGACGGGCGGTCTTGCTGAAGGCGGCACCTGGCGCATTGTGGAGCAGAAGGTTCGCTATCAGACCACGCTGGGCGGCCTCAAGGCTGACGGCGCGATGCGTATTCTGAAGAAGGACGGTTCTGCCATCCCGGGTCTTTATGGCGCGGGCTGCGTGGTGGGCGGCGCGAACGGCGCTGACTCCATGACTGCCATGATGAATTCGTGGGCCATCGTGTCGGGTGTCGTGGCTGCTGAATCGGCTGCTTCCTACGCGAAATAACACACTCTCGGTTTGAAGGCGTGCGCTGCACGCCTCTCGGAGAGATTTCAATCAAGATCCTGCAGACAAATTTATCGTCTGCAGGATCTTTTTTTAATGCATTGCTTTGAGAGCGCTCTATGGAAGTCACCGCAATATGCAAGACCGGAGAAGTCCTTATACGACAAATTACCTAGAAGCATTAGCCTTGCGGGGTCCTGGTTGACAGTGCGGCACGACTGAGGTTTTGCCGCTGCAGTCCCCTCGCAGTGCGGTTCCCTGCCCATTTGCGATGACCAAGGGGAGTGCGTTGATTCGGGATCCACCATATGAGGAGAATTTTTAATGAAATCATTTCGCATTGCTGCGCTCGCCGGTGCCATTGCTTCGCTCATCGCCGGTTCTGCTTTGGCCTGCACCACGGTTGTGGTCGGGCAAGATGCCACGTCTGACGGCTCAATCCTGATTGCCCGCTCGGCTGACAGCAGCGCACTGAAAGCGCAGCATTTGGTGATTCATCCGGCCAAGAAAGGGCAGAAAGGCATGTATCGAACAGCCGATCACCACGGAGCGAACAATTTTGAGTATCCGCTGCCGGAAAATGCCATGCGTTTCACCACGGTTCCGAATTGGCAGACTCAAGTGCACGGAGCAACGGGCTGGAATGAAGCGGGCGTCGGTTTTTCGGGAACGGAATCGATCTTTGCGCGCGATGATGCTCTGAAGATTGATCCCTATGTTGAGGACACCGGCATCACCGAAGATGACATTCCGGACGTGCTTCTGCCAGTGGCTAAAACCGCTCGCGAGGCCGTGCAGCTGCTCGGATCCATCGTTGAAACCAAGGGTGCCGGAGAAGGTTTCGGCGTTGTGCTGATGGATGAAAAGGAAGTGTGGTACTTCGAAACGGGCACGGGCCACCAGTGGCTCGCTCAGCGCGCACCGAAAAACCAATACTTTGCTTCCGGCAACCAAGGACGTCTGCAGAAGTACGATCCGAAGAGCCCGGACTTTTTGGCTTCCAAAACGCTCGTTGAATTCGCTGTAAAGAACGGTTTCTACGACCCGAAGAAAGATGGAGAATTCAATTTTTCCAAGGCTTACTGCCGCGATGATGATCGTGACCGCGACTACAACGATCCGCGCGTCTGGCAGATTCAGAAACTGCTGACGCCGAGTCTCGAGCAGCCGGTGCAGGCCGGCCGAAGCTTCCCGGTATGGGCCGCGCCCGACCAGAAGGTCACCATTGCTGACCTGAAGGCCATCATGCGCAATCACTTTGAGTCCGGAGAGCTGCAGTCTCATGATCCGTACACCAAGGGGCTTCGCGGCGACGAACCCTACCGCCCGGTGAGTGTCTTCCGCACCTATGAGTCTCATGTGATGCAGGTGCGCCCATGGCTGCCGCGCGCGATCGGCGAAGTGACCTATCTGGCGATGGGCATGGCTGATCTCTCGGTCTATTTCCCTGTGTATTCGGGCGTGAGTGCCTATCCGGAGCACTTCGGCATGGGTACCGACAAGGCCGATGACAAGAGCCTTTACTGGAAGTTCCGCAAGCTTCAGACGCTTGTTATGACGGACTATCCGACGCTCGCCCCCGTTGTGAAGAAGGCTTATGCGGAGTTTGAAAAAGAGGTCGAAGGCCGTATGAAGACTTTTGAGGACAGCTATGTCAAGACCTTGAAAAAGGGTCCTGCGGCTGCTCAGAAGTCGCTCGACGACTTCAACATTCAGGTGATAGCGGATGCAGAGGCGCTGACCGCAGATTTGATGAATCAAGTCTTCACGATCCGTACTGCAGATATCCAAAAGGAAAACTTCTTCGCCAACCGTCAAAAGAAGGATTAATGAGCCTGTCTCTCTGCCGGAGACCTGTTTCAAACTGAGCTCGTCTCCGGAATTCACTTTTTATTGCAAAGTCTGAACTGCACAAAAACCCGCCCGTTGATTTGAAGAAAATCAGCGGGCGGATGGTTTTAAATCGTACTCAGGCCCGAAAGAGCTGATGAATCGCGAAAGCGGTCGAGCAGATGGATTCCAGCGTTAGTCGTGCTCGAGGTATTCGCGCTGATAAGCCATCGTTTCCGGATCTTTTGTTTTCAAGTTGGGATTCGGGCAGCTCAGTACCTGAGCGCGAGTCGTTGCATAGCCGGCCTCGCCTTTGGTGTAGGCAATGTGCGTCGCGCCGGGCATCTTGACTGCTTTCTTCAGAATGACGGCCGTGTTGCGGGCTTTGCCGTTGATGAGGAGAACAGAAACCGATCCAACCCAGCCGAGGCTCTTGCAGTGGTTGGCCTCGGCTTCATCGAGCGTGATCAAATTGATGCGATGAGCTTCCCGGGGGACATTGGCACAGCCGGCGATCAGGGCGGATGCAGTCAATGCAGTTATGGCGATTAGTGCTTTTTTCATGATTAATTTTGGAAAAGTGAGAGAAGTTACGCAGCCTGAGCTCAATGGTTATACGAAGATGAATCATACAGCTTCAAGTGTATACAATCACTTGTTTGCGTATACCAAACGGCCCCTTAAAGACAGATCCGCTAAACGACAGCCATTGCGCAGAGGCAATGCCAATAGTTTTCATTTGATTACTGTAATACAATCAAATTTAGCGGATAATCAATATGATTGATGTTCACGGAACACCAATCATAATGGTTTTTGCTTCATCGCTGGAAAGCTCTTTTTCTTCGTCCGAGAGTACGCCCGAGTTCATCAGGAAAACCAAGGCGGTAAAAAAGACTGCAATCCTTGTTTTCACTGGAGAGCTTGATGAAGAAAACGATTATTGCTGCCTCGTTGACAGCATTGGCAATGGGACCTGCATTTGCAGGGGCTTCTGAATACGAAGCAAACGGGCAAACAAAGATATTTGATGGAACAGGGTCATACCCCTCAGGGAACTCGATAAAACTGATTGGCGGGTGGCATTATGACGACAAAACTGAGAAAAACGATCTTGATCATAGTGCGAGCAACACTAATATCACACTCACGGGCGGAACATTTGATGAATTGATTGGCGGCAATCACATCAGGATGACTGAGGCCGGTAACGACTACCTTACGATTGGCAACACTCACGTCACTCTGTCGGGGCAAGGCTCCGTCACCTATTTTATTGGCGGCAGCAAGGCCAATAATGCGGACAGCACCAACCTGACTACAGGGAATGTGACGGCAGTGATTTCAGGAGGAACCGTCACTGGCAGTGCTATGAGTTGGGGAAATAAAGACAAGATCAGTGTGGTCGGAGGATCGTATGTGAAATCCACAGGTGCAGGCGGAGGCACGCCAGCTTCAACTACTGCAAAAACAGGGGATATATCCCTTAGTATTTCCGACGGAACTTTTACTGGAGCGGTTTTTGGCGGCAGTGTTGCAGATAACTATGGTAAAGAACAAGCATCGGATTCCTCCAAGCCGGACCTTTCCATTACGACCGGCGTCAGTTCTCTCCGGATTGAAGGGGGAACCTTTCAGTCTTCCAATCCTGAAAAGCCTAAGGACTACGATTTCGGCGTCTTCGGCGGCAGTGCTGCTCTAGGGCAAAAATCATCGACGGAGTCA
>OGCN01003887.1_pt1 | contig 13709 bp, 10 predicted proteins | sample 1570181 | NCBI WGS metagenome assembly OGCN01 (sample SAMEA4370584, study PRJEB24528) | human gut metagenome | reverse complement strand
TGAAGATCAGACCATCCGCACCGCTTGGGATGAGGAAAAGGAAGAATGGTATTTTTCGGTGGTGGATGTCGTGGTTGCATTGACAGAAAGCCCCGACTACAAGACCGGCAGAAAATACTGGAACAAGCTGAAGCAACGCTTGAAAGAAGAAGGGAATGAACTGGTGACAAATTGTCACCAGTTGAAAATGAAAGCCGCCGATGGCAAGCGCCGCCTTACGGATGTAGCGAATACCGAGCAGTTGCTGCGCATCATCCAGTCCATCCCGTCCCAAAAGGCCGAGCCGTTCAAAATGTGGCTGGCTATGGTTGGGCGTGAGCGCATTGAGGAAATTATCGACCCGGAGCTTACCATTGAGCGCGCGCTGGACACCTATGCACAGAAAGGCTACCCGCCGGAGTGGATCAACCAGCGCCTGCAAACCATCCGCGCCCGCAAGGAGCTGACCGATGCGTGGAGCGCGCACGGGGTGCAAAAGGGGCAGGAGTACGCCATTTTGACGGACGAAGTCACAAAGGCGTGGTCCGGGCTGAACACGCGGCAGTACAAGAACCTGAAAGGGCTGAAAAAGGAAAACCTGCGCGACAATATGAGTACGTTGGAGCTAGCGCTGAATATGTTGGCGGAAGCCACCACAACAGAACTCACCAAGGCTCAGAATCCGCAAGGGCTGGAAGAAAACCGCACTGTGGCAAAGCAGGGCGGCACGGTAGCCGGCAACGCCCGAAAAGAAATTGAAGCGCAGACCGGTCGCCCGGTGGTTACGGCAGAAAACGCAAGCACAATGCTGCTGGGGCAGGCTGTTGCCGGGATGATTGAGGGCGTTGTGAAAGATGAAGATGATAAAGAATAACTCTGCTGTGATGGCGGATACAACTTCGGATTTGTGGGAGAAAAACAATGGCTAAATACAAACTTGGCGAGATATGTGAAATCGTATCAGGTAGCACTCCCAAGACGGGTATTGCAGAATACTGGGATGGAAATTTGAAATGGATTACCCCGGCCGAAATAGATGATGAATCATATATTATCACTGATAGCGCACGAAAATTAACTAAGCTTGGAGTCAAGAAAACAGGTCTTTCATCTTTCCCCTCTGGAACTGTTATCCTTTCATCGAGAGCGCCAATTGGAAAAGTTGCTATTGCGGGTTGTGAGATGTATTGTAACCAAGGATTCAAAAATCTTATCTGTTCGGACAGGATAAACAATCGATATTTATATTGGTTTCTAAAAGGGAACACCGCATATCTCAATTCACTTGGTCGTGGTGCGACTTTCAAAGAAATATCTAAAAAGATTGTATCCGACATCGAAATCAATGTGCCAGAAATTAGTCAACAGTTGGCTGCTGTTGATGCTTTAGAACGTGTATCGGAAATTATTCGATTGCGCAAAAATCAACTTCAAAAACTGGACGAGCTTATCAAAGCTCGATTTGTCGAATTGTTTGGAGATACTGTTCTTAATCCATTTGGATGGGAAAAGGCATTACTTAGCACAGTTTGCGATGTTCGTGATGGTACACATGATTCTCCGAGTTACTATGAAACCGGATATCCTTTAGTAACATCTAAGAATGTTAGCAGTGGAAAAATCAACCTGACTGATTGTTCTCTGATATGTGAATCTGATTTCAAGAAAATCAACGAAAGGTCCAAGGTTGATACAGGGGATATCATCATGCCTATGATTGGCACAATTGGTAAACCTGTAATCGTTGATATTGAACCAAACTTTGCAATCAAGAATGTTGCGCTTATCAAGTTCAAAGATTCTTCGAGAGTATTGAACGCTTATGTTCGCGCCTTACTTATGTCAGATTATTTTGAAGATGCCGTTTTAAGTAAAGTAAGAGGTGGAACGCAGAAATTCATTTCTTTGGGTGATATTAGAAAACTTTGTGTTCTCGTTCCTCCGATGGAGAAGCAAGAGCAGTTTGTTATGTTTGTAAATCAAGTCGACAAATCAAAAGTTGCCGTACAGAAGTCCTTGGACGAAGCGCAGCTTTTGTTTGACAGCTTGATGCAGCAATATTTCGGCTAAAATAAGTAAATACGGGCTTATGCCGGAGCAGGACGATGGTACACAGAAAAGGAGTGTACCATTATGGAAGAAAAACTCGTCATCATTCTCAACGAAATGGCGGAATATTTGAGCATTGCCCAGATGAAAAAGCTGCAAGAAGTGCTGCTGAAAAATCTGGCAGAAAACGAACCGCAAAAAGCGGAAATTTCCAACGCAGAATATCTGCAAATGTTTCTGGATGCCAAGAAAATCGAGGGCTGCTCTGAAAGAACGCTGCAATATTACCGTGTTACGGTGGAGCGAATGCTGCAAAGTATTACCACGCCCATCCGAAAAATATGCACGGAAGAAATTCGCAGTTATCTTTCGGGGTATCAGCAAATCAACGGCTGTGGCAAGGTGACTGTGGATAATATTCGCCGTAACATTTCCAGCTTTTTCTCATGGCTGGAAGAAGAGGATTATATCCTCAAAAGCCCTATGCGGCGAATCCACAAAATCAAGACAAAACAACAGGTTAAAGAAACGATTTCGGACGAAGCCATTGAGCAACTGCGCGACCATTGCGCCTGTGCGCGTGATTTGGCGATGATCGACCTGCTGTATTCCACAGGCATCCGTGTTGGTGAATTGGTAAATCTGAACATTGACGATATGAATTTTGAAGCCCGCGAGTGTGTGGTATTTGGCAAGGGCGATAAAGAACGCCGCGTATATTTCGATGCAAAGGCAAAATTGCACCTACAAAATTATCTAAAGCACCGTACGGACCGCAACCCCGCTCTGTTTGTTACTTTGGACGCACCGCATGACCGCCTAAAAATCAGCGGCGTGGAGGTTCGTCTGCGGGAACTGGGGCGCAGCGTCAATTTGGTAAAAATCCACCCGCATAAATTCCGCCGCACGATGGCAACCCGCGCCATAGATAAAGGTATGCCGATTGAACAGGTACAAAAAATCCTCGGTCATTCGCAAATTGATACCACTATGCAGTATGCTATGGTCAACCAAACCAACGTCAAAGCCTCCCACCAGAAGTTTATCGCCTGATACAACTTCGGATTTGTGGGAGAAAATTGATGAGAATAAAAGATATCTGTTCAGGGGTTACCGATGGTAGTCACAACCCACCGCAGGGCTTAGAAAATAGCGATTACTTGATGTTAAGTTCCAAAAATGTTTTTGATGACAAAATCACTTTTGATAGTCCTCGGTATCTAAGTCAAATTGATTTTGAACAAGAAAGCAAACGAACAAGAATAAAAAGCGGTGATGTATTACTAACAATAGTGGGAACAGTTGGCAGAGCAGCAGTTGTAGGAGAGAATATGCCACAATTCACATTACAAAGAAGTGTTGCGGTACTACATCCTAATGTGGAAATTTGCGATTCAAGATATCTGATGTACGCCTTACAAGCAAATCGAAATCATATTGAAAGCCGCGCAAAAGGCGTTGCTCAAAAAGGTATATATCTAAAAGAAGTAGCTGATATTGAATTACAAATTCCGTTGCTTTCCGAACAAACCCACAGAGTGAAAGTCTTAGATAAAATTGCTTTCGTAATCAAGTTCCATCAAAAACAACTCCAAAAGCTGGACGAACTCGTCAAAGCTCGATTTGTCGAATTGTTTGGAGACCCACTGACTAATCCAAAAGGCTACCAAGAAAAATATCTGTCAGAAATTGCTGAGTATTGGAATGGTTTGACATACAAGCCCGATGATGTTGCAAATGAGGGAACGATAGTATTACGTTCAAGTAATATTCAAAATGCATCATTGGATTTTGCAGATACCGTAAGGGTTAACTGCAAGATTGGCACAAAAAAGTATGTACAAGATAATGATATCCTTATGTGTTCAAGAAATGGTAGCGCAAAATTAGTTGGAAAAGTCGCGCTAATTAAAGAGCTTTCGGAGCCAATGAGTTTTGGTGCCTTTATGATGATAATTAGAAGTGCATACTATCCTTTTTTAATGACATATTTTCAGTTGCCAGCTTTTAGGTCTCAAATCACAACAGGTGCCACAACTACGATTAACCAAATAACTGGGCGAATGCTTGATAATGTGAAGCTAGCTATACCTGATATTGAATCTGCAAAAGATTTTTCTGCATTCACTAATCAAGTCGACAAATCAAAAGTTGTTGCATAAAACTTTGAGAATCTTAACAATTAAATATATTCTAGGAAAAACAATTTTTAGGAGAAAAAATGAAAATAATAGATAGCATTACCATTCGATACTTCCGATCAGTCTATACATTAAACATCGGACAATGCGAAGATATAACAATTGTTTCTGGAAGAAATGATGTTGGAAAATCAAACATATTAAAAGCACTGAACTTATTTTTTTGTCAACAATCCGACTATCTTCATAATTTTGATTTTGTTGAGGACTATTCCAATATTCGCAGAGATGAAGTGAAGAAGGATACAATTCGAGGTCAACAGTTTATCTCTATATCGATTCGATTTTTGCGCGGGAATAGAATGGAAAACTCGCTTCCGCCCAGCTTTTCTGTTACCAAACGATGGGACATGCATTCCTCGGAATGTAAAATGACTTCGGATGTTCTAGCACGAATGGAACAGTTTTCAAAAAAGCAAGGGAAAAAGTTCTCAGAAAAGACTACAAATACCTCTCTTAGCACTTTTCTGAACAGAATTCGCTATATTTATGTTCCGGCGATAAAAGACGAACAGGTTTTTAAAGAAACTCTAAATCTATTGCAAGAAAGCTTATTTTCGTCAAAGAACAAGAAAATATTAGATACACCTATTAATGAAGCCAATCATGCGGTTCAAAATGTTATTGGTGAATTGCAAAAAGATTTTGAAGATGCTACCGGAATAAAGAATTTTGTGGAATTGCCCAATACATTAAATTACACACATGGGCTTCTTCAAGTAAATACGCAAACGAGCAATGGTTTAATCAGCATTGATAAGCGTGGTGATGGTATTAAGGCGCACTATATCCCCAAAATTTTGAATTATGTTGCGAAACATTCAAAAAATATCTTTATTTGGGGATTTGAAGAGCCTGAAAACTCCTATGAATATTGTAGATGTATGCAGGTTGCGAAAGAGTTTGACGAGGTCTACTGTCAAAATTGTCAGGTATTCATAACCACCCATTCTCCGGCTTTCTTTGAGGAACGAGATAACAAGAAAATTGTTCTGGTTGGAAATAAAGATGGAAAGACGATTTTGATGGACGAAAATACGCCTATCGATGAGGAACTGGGTTATATAGCGTTGTATAGAGGCTTTCTTGAAAAATTAAAAGCAATGCAGGACATTAGCGAATCCAAAGAAAAAGAGATTTCCGATCTACGGAGCACAATTCAAACCCTATCAAAGCCAATGATACTTACCGAGGGGAAAACGGATGCTCAATTACTAAAACAAGCCGCTTTCAAACTGGGTCTGGCGGAGTTCCAAGCATATGACATTCAGCCTATAATTTCTGACGGAACAAGTAATAATACAGTACTTCTGAAATTCTTACATAGCCTTCGAGATAATGTGCAATCCAATCAAGTGATTATTGGTATGTTTGATAGAGACACGCCTTTACTTACAGAAATAAATGGTTCAAGAGTAGACATACGTAATGAGAAATTTGTGAAAATAGGAAAAAACATTTTTGCTTTTTCTATTCCTGTGCCACACGCTCGCGCGGAAAGCAACCAAATATCTATTGAACACTATTTTACAGATGAAGAGATAAAAACCGAGCTTGAAGGTAAAAGACTCTTTATCGGAAACGAATTCTATAAAACAGGTGTATGCAAGAGCAATTCATCCTTATATTATAAAAGTGGAGCGAGAGTTGCAGACACAATTAAAATCATTGAGCATGAAAGCAATAACTATGTGATGAATGCTGATGGGACGGGAGATTACAGCATTTCGAAATCAGCATTTGTCAATGCAATCTGTGAAGAAAAGGATTCCTTTAAGGGATTTTCGTTTGACGAGTTTCAAAAAATATTTGATGTGATAAACTCGATTGTCTCATCCTCCAAGGAGTGATATTATGACAAACTTTGATTTTTTGAAATCGAAACGGACATTTGATCCTTTTGCCGATGCAGCAATTGCAGCGGAAAGGATATTTTCTATCGACCCATCCGCCTGCGTCCTCAACTGCCGCAGGGCGATGGAGTTTGCCGTAAAATGGATGTACTCGGTGGATAAGGCGTTGGTCATGCCCTATCAGGACACGCTGGTCAGCCTGATGAACGCCGAGGATTTCCGGGATATTGTCGGCACGGACATCTGGCGGCGTATGGATTTTATCCGCCGCATGGGGAACAATGCCGCCCACAGCGGCAAAAAAGTCACCGAGGAACAGGCCGGACTCTGCCTTGAAAACCTGTACATTTTCCTTGATTTTGTGGCGTATTGCTATGGGGAAAACTATACTGCCGGACATTTTGACCGCGCCCTGCTGGAGCAGCCCGCCGAAGTCCCCGCAGCGCAGCCTGACGAAAAAAAGGACATTGACCTTGCTGCCCTTATGGCAGAAAACGCTGCACTGAAGGAGGAACTCACCGCCGCGCCGAGCAGCAGCAGACCTATGTCCCCAAACCGCTTGATTTGTCCGAGTATAAGACCCGCAAGCTGTACATTGATACCATGCTCGCCGATGCAGGCTGGACTGAGGGCAAGGACTGGCAGAATGAGGTGGAACTGCCCGGTATGCCCAACAAATCCGAGGTAGGCTATGCCGATTATGTGCTTTACGGCGATGATGGTCGTCCTTTGGCTGTGGTAGAAGCCAAGCGCACCTGTGTAGATGTGGCAAAAGGTCGCCAGCAGGCAAAATTGTATGCCGATCTGCTGGAAAAGAAGTATCACCGCCGCCCGGTCATCTTTTTGACAAACGGCTTTGAAACGCGCATTACCGACACGATTTACCCAGAACGCAAGTGCGCTGCCATTTATTCCAAACGCGATTTGGAAAAGCTGTTCAACCTGCAATCCATGCGTACCAGCCTGCGGAATGTGATGGTAGGCCGCAGTATTGCCGGACGCTATTACCAAGAGGGCGCTATCAAAGCGACCTGTGATGCCTTTACCCGCAACCGCCGCAAGGCTCTGCTGGTCATGGCTACCGGCTCCGGCAAAACACGCACGGTGATTGCCCTGTGCGATGTGCTGCTGCAACATGGCTGGGTGAAAAACATCCTGTTTCTGGCGGACCGCAACAGCCTTGTCACACAAGCAAAGCGCAGCTTTGTGAACCTGCTGCCGGACTTATCCGTTACGAACCTCTGCGAAGAAAAGGACAACTATACGGCGCATTGTGTGTTTTCCACCTACCAAACCATGTACAATGTCATTGACAGCGTACAGGATGAGAACGGCAAGCTGTTTACCTGCGGACACTTTGACTTGGTCATCTGCGATGAGGCACATCGCTCGGTTTACAACAAGTACAAGGACATCTTCAACTACTTTGACGCGCCGTTGGTCGGCTTGACCGCAACGCCCAAGGATGAAATCGACAAGAACACCTATGAAATTTTTGAATTGGAAAACGGTGTTCCCACCTATGGCTACGAGCTGGCGCAGGCTGTTAAAGATGGGTATCTCGTGGACTTTTTGTCCGTTGAAACGAAGTTGAAGTTTATTGAGCAGGGCATCGTGTACGATGACCTGTCAGATGAGGACAAGCAGGCCTACGAGGATACTTTTGAAGATGAAAACGGCGATTTGCCGGAACGTATCGGCTCATCTGCACTGAACGAGTGGATTTTTAACGAAGATACGATCCGCAAAGTGCTGGATACCCTGATGACCAAGGGTATCAAAATCGACTACGGTAACAAGTTGGGAAAGACAATCATCTTCGCAAAGAACCACTCCCATGCCGAAAAAATATTGGAGATATTCAATAAAGAATACCCCCATTTGCCCGGCTTTGCCAAGGTCATTGACAACTATATGACCTATGCCCAAAGCGCGATTGATGAATTCTCTGACCCGAAAAAGCTGCCCCAGATTGCAATTTCCGTAGATATGCTGGACACAGGTATCGATGTGCCCGAAGTGCTGAACCTTGTGTTTTTCAAGAAAGTCATGAGCAAGGCAAAGTTCTGGCAGATGATTGGCCGCGGTACACGCCTTTGCCCTACTCTGTTGGACGGCAAGGACAAAGACAAATTTTATATCTTTGACTTCTGCGGGAACTTTGAGTTTTTCCGCATGAGCAAGGGGAAACCCACTGCTAACATGATTGCGCTGCAAGGGGCGATTTTCCACTTGAAAGCGCAGATTGCTTTTAAGTTGCAAGATTTGGCATATCAGACCACCGATTTGATTGCGTTCCGCAAGGCACTTGTGGATGATATGGTGCGCAAAGTACAGGAGTTGAATAAAGACAACTTTGCTGTGCGCCAGCACTTGAAATATGTGGAATTGTATGCCAACGCGGATAACTACGCCGCTCTGACCTATGAGGACACCTTGCTGATGGGGCAGGAGTTAGCGCCGCTGATTACCCCAGAAGAAGATGACCCCAAGGCGATGCGCTTTGATGCCCTGATGTACGGCATAGAGCTTGCCTACCTTGCAGGAAAAAAGTATGGCAAGGCACGTAGCGACTTGATGAAAAAGGTTGCTGCCGTTGCATCTGTTGCAAACATTCCGGAAATCATGGCACAATCTGATCTTCTCAATAAGATTTTGCACACGGATTATTTGGAAACAGCCGGGATTAACGAATTTGAGCATATCCGCGAAAACCTACGCGACCTTATCAAGTATATTCCTATCGTAAAAGTTCGCTATGATACCAATTTCGATGACGCAATTCTGTCCGAAGATTGGAACGAGTCCGAGTTGGAAAACGATGACTTAAAAAATTACAAGGCCAAGGCAGAATTTTATGTGCGGCAGCATACGGATAACGCCGTTATTGCCAAGCTAAAAAGCAACATTCCGCTGAATGGTGAGGACGTAAAGGCACTGGAAGAAATTCTGTGGAACGAGATTGGCACAAAGCAGGATTACGAAGCCGAGTATGGTCAAAAGCCCTTGGGCGAGTTTGTGCGGGAGATTGTCGGCCTTGAGATGAACGCTGCAAAAGAGGCTTTTGCACAGTATTTGAACGATACCAGTCTCGACAGCAGACAGATTTATTTTGTGAACCAGATTGTAGAGTACATTGTTCATAACGGTATGATGAAAGATTTGTCCGTCTTGCAGGAAGCTCCGTTTACCGACCACGGCAGCATTGTGGAAGTGTTTACCGATTTGTCCGTGTGGGCAGGGATTCGGCAGGCAATAGAGCGCGTGAACGCAAATGCGGTGGCAGCGTGATTACTAAGTTTAGAAGCGGCTGCGATATATATTTTCTTGGCACTTTTCATTCCGTAGCGGTGCTGCCCGCTGCACCTTATTCCGCACTGCTTCGCAATCCATCTCAATATCCACGCAGGTTGCAATATCTCGCCGCAATGCTCTAATACGGGCTGTAAGCGCCTGTATTTGTTCTGAACGGTTAATACTGACGACTTTGCCCTTCTTACTACGGTAGAGTGCCTTACGCCGCGCCGTAAGGTCGTTATATTCGGCTTGCAGGTTCTCCTTACAAGTCAAAAGCTCGTCAAGTGTTGTAATTCGATGCTTCCATAAAAAGTCGCATTGCCGCCGATAGCGATTGTACCGCAGGAAATCATCACGCAGCAGGTAATAGCACCGCTTGCCGACTTTGCCTTTATATGCTTTTCTCAGCAATGCGCAGTAGCGATAATAGCAAGCCATAAAGCCGGTGATTTTGCGGCAATTATGGCTCAGCTTGCTGCGACACCGTGCGCGGCAGCGAACAGGCATAGGCAGCTCTTTCGGCTGCCAGCGTGGTGGATGAGGTACTGTTTGCTGCTTGTATTCTTGCTGCATTGCGGACGGAAGTTTACGCAACTCTTGGAAGTAACTCCGCAGGGCATCCTCGCTGAAGCGCGGACTAATCTTATCCAATCGAATATTTCTCTGTGCATCTTTGTGGCGCACAGCCATATGTGTAACCTTCGGTCCGTATTTCACCTTATAACCCATTTGCTGCAACTCTGCAATAAATCCGGCAAAGCTGTCTGCGGAAGCCATCGCCATTTCCACATCGGCTTTTACCATACCGCGTAGCGTAGGTGTGCCCTCTTTTTCATGTTTCCACTCGCCGTAAGATTTCCCGTGTCCGTCTGTTTCTACAACCGACAAGCGGTTTTCGCGGCACAGTTCGTCGGAAATAGCTCGAATACCCTTGTAGTAAGTAGTAAAATCATTACGAAACATTCGACCATCCATAAACGAAACCGAGTTTACAACAATATGGTTATGCAAGTGGCCTTTGTCTAAATGGGTGCTGACGGTACATTCAAACCGATCTGCTAAGAATCGCCGTGCGAATTCGCAGCCAATTTCATGCACTTGATCCGGCGTTGCTTCTCCGGGCTTAAAACTTTGAATAATGTGATAGCCCACATTGCCACCGTTCAAAGGCTTGCCCCATCGTTGTTTCGTTGCCTGCATAATGCAATAAGCATTTTGCGGCATACAATTAAAGCCCGAAACATAAAGCTGGTGTTCGGTTTTATCCTTGTTCTGTGTGTAGCCGATTAACCGCTGCATATCTGCCGTACTGAAATATTCTGTCTTTTGCGGATTGGCAGCATAGTCTAAGCAGCCTTTTAGTTGCCCACGAACGGGCAAAATCTTTGTAATAGCCATTAACTTTTCTCCTGCATAAACTGCCAGATGCGCTGCATGATGCGGCTCGCCTCGGCAAGTTGAGCATTTTCAATCTTGCCTGTACTGTTAGCCAGCCGAGTAAGCTGGTTCAAATTGTTGCCGACTGCGGCTACCTGTGCTGCCAAGGCTTTATAGCTATCCGGCGGGCGTTCGCGTATTGTACAGCCACTAACCAACGCTCGGAGAAATGGCTCCATCTTCATACCGGCTGCATCGCATTTATTTTTCAGTTGATGGTATTCTTCTTCGGTAAAACGTACCGTTACTTGTTTTTGGCGTTTTAACATTTGCTTTCTCCTATTGGGGTCTTAGGGGCTTGCCCCTAACAAACGGTCGTTATGCTGGCATGACAGCATAACGACGTGCTTGCCGCACTGTCCGGGAACGCTATCACTTTCCCGGTAAAGAGAGTGAATCGTTCGTGTTTTCCTCTGCGTAAATCAGTTCAGCACACACAATTTCTTCGGCCTGTGCTTGCAAGCCTTGCATAGCTGCTGCCCATTCCAGCGGGTTACAACGTTTCATTTCTTCATTGATTTTGGCTTCCGCTGCCAATACTTTGGTAAGACTTTCAACTTGACGATGTGCCTCGCAGTCAATGTTCGTGAGGTGCTGTGCCAGCGTTCCATCAAACAACATCTGGTCGCGCTCCATTGGTCGATGCTCATCAAGGTATCGCGCTCGCATCATGCCGTATTTTCCAATGGTGCTGTCTGTGATTGGACCATTTTCCAACTTTGGAATCAGATAGCCGTTTACATTCACATATTCCATTTTCATTGTGTAACCCTTTCATTCTGCAAGCCTTCTGAAAAAGAGAGACTGTTGTGCGGCAAATTTTCTGCACTGTCCTTTTTCTTTTTCAGATAGCTTATTTATAGTATTTGATATAGTAATTACTAAGAGTATTTAATTATAGTAATTATAATACTGCCTACATTACCGCCACTACGCTTACCACAGGTGCGGTTACCACTGGTGCGGTTTTGTGGGTAGTGGTCATACCAGTAGGTACATTTTGTAGGGTGTGGTTGGCTTTCGTCAGATTGGTATTGCTGATGTTTCCCTGTGCATCGTAATAGATTAAATACACACCGTTCCAACCGTTATTGGAATCGCGCAGTTCATACTCATAGCAGAATCGTCCACGATTTGCCGGACGAACGTGCGCAACCAAATAGCCATTATTTTTCAACATATCCCATGCACGATTAAAGGCGCGTTCGCCCTCGGTGCAGTGGTTCATCAGCCATTGCTTTGTCAGCGGTACTGCGGTATAATCAATACGGGCAGCAATCAAGGCATACAACCCTTTAGCGCTCATGGATAAGCTATCGTTGAACAGTGCCTCGTTCTGCACAACAGAGTATCCGCGCGTTTTACGGACAAAAGCACCACTTTCAGCAGCAGAATTTGTGTTTTTCACGGTAAAATCTCCATACAAAGAAAAAAGATTTGGACTGAAATATAGCCAAATCTTCAAATTCTGTACAAATTTTCAATTTTCCCTGTGTTGTGCCAAAAAGTGTTGCCCGAAAAACGATTGTTGCCCAAATGTTGCCCAAACAGCCACGGGCAACATATAAAACGAAATAAGTCAAAATATCAAAAACAAGCGTAAGAACAGAAAACAGACGTTTCAACGCAAAGCGGAATAAAGAGATATAAGACGAATACCTTGATGTACTTGACTCGAAATCAATTTAACAGCAATGCCACGTGGGTTCGAATCCCACCGTCTGCGCCAAAAGCAGCACCTTGCGGGGCGCTGCTTTTTATTTTTGCGGCAAACTATGCAAGGGCTGCAAGGTGGGATTCGAACAGCCCGTGCCCGGCGCTTTGCGTCCCGCCGGGCTGCAACAGTCCTGCGGACTGTTGCAAGGACGCGGGAGAGTCCGCGCGTCTGCGCCAAGTATCACTACTCAATTTTACATTGGGTAGTGATTTTTTTATTGCTAGTTTGCAAAATTCCGTTAGAAGCATATATTGTTTCAGGTGTATTCTGGTACAAATGATACCAACTATCTAATGGGGGTGGTATAGGAATCAATTTAGTCCGGTTGATAATTTCAAAAACGATGTACTGTTGAAGCCTTGCTTATGAGGTTCATTTCTCCTATTCGTCCCGGAAGAACGGACTCTCGTAAGCTCACGCAGAAACCTGCGGTCAGCTTCACTTACAGAGTGGCATAAATTCCTCTTTTGAATAGTCTTTTAAGCGGATTTCTCCATCCGCTTTTTTGCCGTACCATTTTTTCTGAAACCACAAACAACCCAGCCCGCAGAATCTTTGATGTGTAATTCTGCGGGCTGGGTTCTATTTCTTTAGGAGGCTAACGAAGTGACATTGCTGTGCAGGGGTGTGCTTTTTATTCTGCCGGGGCTGGCTGTTTCTCCGCCGCCTGGTCGGTGGAGGGCTGCTCAGCCTGCCGGGGTTTCGGTCGTGACCGGCTCTGCGGTGGGCGCAGCCGTCGGTTCCGGTGTGGGCGTGGGGACTTCGGTAGGTACGGCCGTCGGCTCCGGCGTGGGGGCGACTTCCGGCGTGGGGGCGGCTTCCGGTGTGGGGGCGGCTTCCGGTGTGGGAGTCGGCGTTTCCTCAATTACCGGCTCCGGTGTGGGGGTGGCCTCGACGTAATTGACGTTTTCCTCGGAAGAACTGCTGTCCTCGATATACTCAGATTCAGAGGAGACCGGTTCCTCGGTGCTGGCGGTGGAGCTGACGACCGGCACCGTGTAGGTGACGGCGTCCTTGTCGCCTGTGTGCTTGGGGATGGTGGTCAGCGCCGGGCGGTCATCCTCCGTGATATAGCTGTGGGTGCGGATATAGTTGAACAGTGCATCCATCGCGCTGCGGGTCAGGTGGATGCCGTCGCTCGTCTCTACATAGCCGCTCTTGGCGTAGCCGGTGGCG
>OGCN01003886.1_pt1 | contig 13711 bp, 14 predicted proteins | sample 1570181 | NCBI WGS metagenome assembly OGCN01 (sample SAMEA4370584, study PRJEB24528) | human gut metagenome | reverse complement strand
ATTATGAGAGGGTTTCTATGCAGTACACTTATCACACTGCTTTTTATACATCATGCCGTGCATTATCACTACCAGTTCATCTAAGTTGATCGGATGGAGCTTCTTGTAAAACGTTTCGAGCAGCGTTGTATTGTAGTTGTATTCTGAATAATAAATAACGTTACTGTCCTTTACTATTAGAATAGTAGCGTATGTCCCAAATTCAATAAATGCTCTTGTCATTGCGTTCCTCCCTCCATTGGCACACGGACATGTACCACATTACTTGTTGGGTAGACAACAAGTTTCGAGATTGGGATTGATGCTGCTGCTAAACCGGCAACATAGGTGTTTACGTCAGTGACCTTTACGGTGTATTCCACAATATTTGTCCCATTTAGCTCAAGAGGTTCTGTAGCATCTTGTGTCTCCTTAATTAACGTTTTGTTTACATCAAATACCTTAATGTTCTCTAATGTAGCATCTTTGCTCACAGCATCTGTAACATTTACTACATCCATAAAATCAAAAACAACTGACTTCCCATCAGTTACTATTGATTTGTTTTTGTCTTTTATTTGTTGCTTAATCTCATTCTGATGTGCTATTGCCGAGTCAACATTGTTAACGGCCACATCTAATTTGTGGCGTGCTCCCATAACGTTAAATCCTGTTATAGTAGTTGCTGTGACAGTGACAAGCAACACCAGATTGACAACTACATTTTTACCTTTCAATAGATTTCAACCTCCATTTCTCGCGAAGTTATCTTGCTGTTAACATCACCATCAACTACATTTCCTGAGTTGTATGCAATGATCGCACTCTTAATAGCGCTGTCAACAGCATTCTTATCTGATTGTGGAAGTGTGTCTATCATCGGCTGCATCCTCTCATCAAAATTGTCATGCACCCAAGCTAAATACCAGTCATCCTCAGCGTCCGAAATATCTAGCTCAATGCTGTCAAGCACTGAGTATGTACCTAATACTTCCTCTTCTTTCTCTGGTTCCTCTGGAATTATCTCTGGCTCCTGATGAACTACCTCTTTGTGCTTTCTCTCACGCTTTTTACGTTGTTTGTTCTTTTTTCCGTCTAAACTTAAGCCAGGCATCTGTACTACCTTCCTTTCTACATAATCGAGTCTAAAGCCTCGTATTGCAACTTCTTGTCAGCAATAGCCTTTGCTAGAGTAAACTCCAATGATCGTTTGTTACTAAACAGGTAATCTTTTAGAAATTTCTCCATCTGGTATGGATAATCACATGCTAATAAGGAGCTCTTAACATAGTCGTCAAATACAATGTACTCGACGTATGGTTGGTTGCGTCCTAGCACATTTCCCTTAATACTTGTCTCAGTATCAGTGCAAATTTTGCATCCTTCTGATATACCAACATGTGTCACACCGTATTTCTGTAAGAACTTAGAGTATTCCTCCGGAATGTCTGCAACCAGCATATCCTTTGCACAATTGGGACACATCACACCAAACATCTTCTGGTTAACTACCAGATTGATCTGACTGATGATATCTTTGTATTCATCATGATAATATTCATGCAATTTGTACGGCAAATGCCATAGCCTGTTTACATGCATGGTTGTGATCACATGTACCGAGGAGTTAACTAAATCCTTTACTGCAAAAGCTACACTGCTTGTCGGGATCTCATTCAAAAATACAGCATCTAAATCCTGCTTCTTGGCCAATCTTACACTGTCTTCTAAGGCCCCAACATTGTCTTGGTAATCTACCTGCGGAAAAGGCATAAGAGCCTCAATGGGAGACTCTATACTTTTCAACTTCATTGGCTTCAATGACATCTCATTGGCAATCGCAAATGCAGTTGTATTCTTTCCTGTGCGGATTGGCCCTGTAATTAAGGTAATACCAGAGCGCTTCTTTGCATCGTTGACCAAAACTCGTTGTACATCTTCTGGAAAGCCAAGCTCGTCGATCCTCATAGCGATTGTTCTGCTTCGCTGGATTCTGCAGACACAATCATAACCATCTTTTACCTTATGAGCCGCTAAACGAAGCTCAACACTTTTGTCTGAAAATACATCTTGTATTACAGTTGCAATACCGGCTGATACAGTCAGATCAATGGCGTCTCTATTTGACAGGTTTTCTACTGCACTGCGAACCATCCGTTCATTTAAAGACTCGTCGATTGGAATAAGATTTAGATCACATAAATAACCGTCTCTTCTGTAACAAGCAACGTACTCAGCCTTTTTATTAACATGCTTAACTGTAAGATGTAGGTCAGTTCCTTTCCTGTTAATACACTCAAGAACTAAACGCTTAAATGCAATTGAAGCATCGTATTCAAAAGGCTCATCTGCTAAACACTTGAAATTAAATGGTGTTACAAAAACAACGCCTACTTGAGCAGCGTCTAGTGCTATCTCAACAGCAGGAAGAGTGTACTTATGTGTAAATGAACTTACAATCTCTACTTTCTTCTCATCGACAACATTGATAAGAATGCCGTATTTCTCCTCAATACGTCTGTATTTTTGATCTCGTTGCACTGTCTCGATTGACTGCACATAATTCCGTTGATGCCCTATGCGAATTGTTTCAAGCACATCAACGTTCTTATTCAGGATCTCGATAATCTGTGATCTCGTTTTAAACTTATATCCTTCCAGAACTAAGACAATTGTCTCTAGGTCGGAGATCATTCTATCTTTAAAGATACCAATGACTTCACTTGATACACTAAAATCATCAATAGTCATATGACCCAACCTCCTTGCAGATTATTCTGTATAGCGCAATGTACATACAGTACAATGATGGGTCCTCGACCGTGTCGATCCTATGCTTCACTTCAGCTAAATCTTCCTTACATTCCTGCTCACAGCTATTTTTAATCCTAATATCCCGCAATGCAGCAAGCACATCGCTTGAATCAGCTAAATCAGCCAGGACCTGATCCACAAATCTTACATACCTGTAGTCCCCTGTAGCCTGAATCTTGCTCAGCACGTTGTATACTGCTGTCGGAAATAGCGGATCGTAACTTAGCACATGACAGCTCATTTCTGGAAGGGACTCGTCTTCTTCACTAAACCTGTATGGCTTGTACCTTGTTAAGAGTAAAGTCCCGAAAATATCCCTACAAATCAGCACATTTGTCACGATCTCAATGTCAACAAACATGAAATCCACATTCTTGTACTGGCCTAAATTGAGCTTACTCAGCTGCTTGCGATCCTTGATAGCAAAAATAAAGCTCCGCCGTGAAGCGGAGCAGACTAGATCACATTTATAAAGTAATTTGGCTAAACTGGTACAATCTTTCGGTAATTTGTTGTCCATGTAGACAAAGCCAACAATGTCAAGAACATTTGTATGTATCAAACCTTGTGATGCGCTCTCTGTATTCCCATAGCCTTGCAGCTTAAAATCAAAATCTTTTGAACATTCGTATAGTGCATCGAGGTAGCCAGGGCTTATTGAAAAAATAATTGACATAACTCACCTCTAATTATTGTAGTATTTTATTATAAATACTAAGAGCAGATCATAAAGTTATAGCACTAAGGTTACCGTTCGCTTTTTTATTGGCTTTAATAACAAAGATTCACCATAATCAATTGGATTGTTGCTTTGTATAGAAAATTCACCCCATTTGTAGCGATAACCGTATGACGAGTAAGTCTTTTCTAAACCAACCATCTCTTTTTGGATGTAAGCTACCGGCGTAGAGCCGCCGCTGAAGTCATTGTACAATGCCATGTCATTTATCAAGCGTGAGTCTGGTACTACATCGTTACAAACCTCCACTATTGGTTGCAGTCTGGCAATCTTAGAAGCTGATTTGTCTAAAGCTTTCAATGTGGAAAGGAATTTATCACGGTCAAACAGATTAACAGTGAATCCAAATGCAGCGTCATGACCATTTGCGTAGCCTATTCGCTGGAACATTTGCAGGATCTTTCTACCAAACTTGTCACGGACGGATCCTTTGTAGAAAGATTCGGTCTGACAGATAACAACAGCAATCTTGTTGTATCGGTCAGATAACCTATTTGCTATTAGACCGGTGTAGTTGTACATTTTATTTGCATCAATTGGAATGTATTCATTGAGACTACCCAGGTCACTAAAGACAAAGTTACTAAACTCTTCCACCTGTACAATGTCACTGGCCTTAGCAACTAGCTGCCTGTTACTCTCATAGATCTTATTCACCATCTCAATGCATTTAGCTAAAGCAATTGAATCATTCTCCTTGAAAAAGTATGCATTGATTAAATCATTATTGCCAGATCTGAATAGAGCATTAATTCTGGGTGAATACCAAAAGTCAATATATCTACGTCCAAACACAGTGTATTCATTCATGAAATGCTTCAGGTATGCTGGCAACTCAGAATCACGCAGACTGGTGGCTCTCCAGTAAATACTTCTATTCAACTCAGATGACATATCCATACAATCGGCGTATAAACTTGTAAGTGCATATGCTGACTCCTTTAGCAGCTCTATCTTGTAGTATAGCTGGCTAAACTTTGCTGCCACGCAATAGCATAGTGCTCCCGCTGACAACTGATAATAATCTTTTAATAGCAATCTATTCTCAATCATGGTATTGATGATTGCTACATTTTCTGGATAATCTTCATAGCTGTAAATGGTGTTGTGATGATCCAGCAGTATGATCTTCACGCCAGCTCGTGCCATAACACATAACATAGACATATCTGAAGACCCAGTGTCCCCAGCAACAAAGTATTCATAATGCCCTTGCAAGCATTCATGCATTGCGTATGGGTCTAAAGTATGCGTTCGCGTATGGTAAGGATAGATTTCATAATTAGTCACGCCAAGTGTTTTAAACATGCTCGCCATAACCATAACACACATCAGTCCATCCACGTCATAGTCGCCTTCTATAAGAGTTTTCTTGTTGCAATGCACAATGTCGTATAAATAGGAAAAAACTTTGTCTTCATTCTTTGTGGTAAAATCAGGATGTTTATAGGATACTCTGTCGAGTATCCCTTTCTCTAAACTCTCGTAAAACATAATCCACCTATCCTATTCTGCTGAGAAGTGTATCCATCACATTTTTATTTAGAAATGATGCAAGTGACGATGAACTCTCTGAACTCTGATTCATAAGCTTAAGATCCGCGCTATGCATAACACTGTCAACATGGTCTACTGACTTGTCTATCTCACTAAACAGCTCCTTATTCTCATCTGACAATGCATCCTCAACCGCTTCGCCCTCGTCAAATAAGAAATCGTCTGAAAACATATCTGCATCACTCAAAAAATCATCATCTTCCGCTTGCTCTTCTGCTTTTGTTGGAACTGCTTTGTCGCATTCCCAAAGGTATTTCATAAAAATAGATGGATTTGTTTCGTTGTAATACATATAAAGATTATCCCTTGCACGGGTCATGGCTACATAAAATAATCGCACCTCTGCCTCTTTTAAGGATTTCTTTAATTCTGGTGAGTATGGTCTATCGTCGATTCTTGCATAGCTCGGCGTAATCTCATTGTCCAGGTAAATCATAAAAACATTGTTATACTCTAAACCTTTTAATGAATGAAATGTTGACAGTGCTAAACCATTCCTCATTTCCTGGTTACGCTTACAAATATTCTTCTGCGTGGAAAGCTTATTATACAACTCCTGAAAAGTCAGATCACAATTGAATGTGTTGTAGACTTTATTCTCAAAGATTGTGTCAATCTCCTCATTCTTATTGAAGTTCTTCTTAAGATTCCAGAAATACATCTTGAAATACTCCCAGATTGTGTTGAAGTATACTCTAAGCGGTGCTGTGTTAATAATTGAAGATATTTTCTTCAGCACAGATAGACACTCCTTGAAATTTCGGAATGTAAGGTACTGCCCATAATCAATCTGAGTAAAATCCTTCTTCTCCACATCATCACTAAACCGATTCTGCGATGGGTCATACTTCAGTATTTGTTGGACAGCTTCCCTTTTAATAGGAAGGATCTTGTACAGATTCAACTGAGCGTATGTGTCTCTTGGTCTACTGAGAATAAACAAGATATCAATAATATGCCGGTATAACTCATGACTGTAGGCATGATAACCACTGATAACATAGTGTTGTATATGATTCTCAGCTAGTATCTGTGACAAAACCATGGAGCACTCTTGATTCCTATAGCAGATTACTGTTTTCTGCAACTCCGGCATGTTAAGTGTTTTAACCTTCTGCAGCACATTCAGGAGCTGCCCCTCAACCGAAGTGTATGCAATGTACTGTACATCCCCGCCACTCTTGATACCCTTGATACTCTTCTTGTACCGCATATCATTCTTCTCGATAATCACCTTTGCATGCTGCAGGATCTTCTCACGGCATCGCCGGTTAGTGGCTAGAACGTAGATCTCTCCTCCGGGAAATTTTTCCGAAAAATCAAGTGTGTTATAGATATCGGCTCCTCTGAAGCCATAGATTGACTGATCGTCGTCGCCGATACATAAAAGTGGAGTTCCATTATTCACGAATAATTTCAAAAGTTCCATCATAAGCGGAGTAAAATCCTGGAACTCATCAACAACAACATACTCGTAAAAACGCTGAATATTCTTAAGAATATCCGGCCTTGTTGAGAGCAATCTGTACACAGCAGTCAGCATATCTGAGAAATCATAATACCGTTTAAGCTTTTTCATTCGCTCATAAATGTCAAAGATTGTGGTAACAACCTCCAACTCTAAACCCAGGTCTATAAACTTGTCATTCTGTGATAAGTCAGCAGAGTCTAACATAGATTCTTTTGCATAAGTGTACAACGTGTACACATCCTGCACGTTAATATCTGCGACCTTCTCAATCTTATACTTCTGGCAAGCTGCAGTAACAGCTGTTTTCATCAAACTTAATGCATGATCCTCCTGGGCTAAACGGAAGTTGACTAGATCGCACTCAACTGCATACTCCCTACGCCACTGATCACAGAATGCATGCATTGTAGATACCTGCAAGTCGTCGTCGATATGCAAGCCACCGATATTGGCAGCTCTAAGTCTTCCAACCATCTCTTGATGCCGTTTCTTAAAATCAGCGACATTGTGCTTGTTGTACAGAAGACACAGAACCTTGTCACCATGCAGATTATGGCTAGGATCGACCCGGGACTTTCGTATAATCTTCTCCTCGATAATCTGTACATTTGCACTTGTCGTTTTGCCGGCACCAGCGGTAGCTACACACAGTTTGGCAATTGGCTCTGAGGCAAGCATCAGCATATTATCATTTGCAGTGTCTAAACCAAGAACGTCCATTAGCATTGAAAGAACCCTCAGCCGAGAAGCAGCCGAGGGTATCCCTGGTGTATTTGTAGCAATAGCCGCAATATCAGACAAGCTTTTAGAATCAATATTGTCTGGTGTCTTAGTCTTATACATTTTATCACTCCTAATTTACCCACAGAGCTCGATCAAGAGCAAGAGTAGGCTTGCTATTTGCTGAACCGCTACCTTTATAAGGCTGCGGTCCGCCGAAGAATGTTAAGAAACTCTTTCTCAATCCCATGACTGGTACGAGTGTAGAGATCCTTGTCACTCTGGATGATCTAAACGAAGATGCAAGACGGTCCCACAGGCATACGGTATCGAATGGTAGCCCGCAGTTCTCTGATATATTTTCCTGATTTGTCGTGCATAGCTGTGTGATAACACCAATAGCAGTGTCACAGATTTTTGGTAATTTTGTCATCATATCTTTCTTCACCAAAATGTCGTAATCTGTAAAGGCCCGCATATCAAGAAGAGACCGCAGAATATTCTCGTCAACTACAGCAGTGTCTGATTCCGTGTAGCCTTTTGCAATTGGGCGTGTCCGGTAGTAGTATTTAACCTCTTTCTTTAAAAGATAGGACACATAAAACTTGCCATTGTATCGCAGAATAACAGTATTACTACAATCAAGTGACATGTCCAGCTTCATTATTTTATTCGTAGTAAGCAATTTCTGGAACGCATCAGTCAATTCCTGTAAGCGGTGCATTTCAGCTAAACCATGCTTATAGTCGCATGTGTGCATATCGTAGTAATCTGTGATCTTTACGATATCAGCACTGAACGCATCGATCTTTACAGTCTCAACCTTGTCATTGTTGAGGCTAAACCCGTGGTCCTCTTCTTTTAACTCTGTCATAGCTACTGTGATCATGCACAGATCATTTGCCGTTTTTGCTCGCTGGTATGTGAATGCATAGCCATTATCTCTACAAAGAATTGCAATGACTGGAGGATTCTTCAATGCATTCAAGTAGTCACAAGCATACATATTTGCTGCATTTCCCATGGACTGAAGAGCCGCTAAATAGTCCTCCTCAAATACATCCGGAATGTCAAATTTGCATCCATGTTTCAACGCCAAGTAGGCAGCAACATTCACATATCCGATCCTCCCAAACTTACCTTTGTGCCGAACAAGAAGGTCTCGATCCTTCTGCGTGATATCCTTAGCGTATGGCGCATAGTAGTATACCGTGTCATCAGTTACATTAGCTAAAACGTCGTCGATGACACTCTTGTAAGATGCAATAATGGTAGACCGCTCACGCAATGCAGCACAGTTATGCTCGATCATGATCTTCGCAAAATTTACAAGCTTCTTGCCTGCGTACTGCCGCTGTAACTCACTGTAATAGTTCGTGTCGTCTTTGTAGCTTTGTAAACCAAAATCATAATTCGCCACAGCGTATGCGTCATAGAACCCCATAATGCTGTCAGCATTGCCATCACTAATCAGGCTCCTGATATAATCCTTCTGGTCTGCTACCTCCATCTCAACAATGCAGATCCCGATCTTTGCATCCTTAAGATTGTATCTTTCTGCATAATTGAAGAGATATTCGTCAATAGCAGACGTGCTGTTTTGTATGAAAACATCACGCGGAATAGGTGCCATCCAAAGGTTAATCGGATTAAGAATACCATCTTTGAAATAGATACCGTACATGTTGTAGTACTGTTCCATATTTACATCGACGTATTTAGCTAATCCATCCTCGGTCATCTCACTTGACAAGATGTAGAGCTTACCAGGCTCGTATTTCTTGAAGAATTTATAGATCTGATTGTAGAAGTTTCCACGAATACCGTATTCATGCTTCTCACTAATGACTGGAAAATCATCTTTATCAACTGTTACAATATCAGCCATCTTCTCGTACCTCCCCGTAATCAGTGATATTATCAATTATTACACTGTCGCTAATGCTATCCTTATGCATTACTATCTCCCTGTGTGGTATCTCGCAGTATAAATCTGCTTTCTGTGATACTAAAATTATCTGCATGCCATCATGCACACACTTATTAAGCATCTCTCCTACGTCACCTAAACGTGCCGTACTTGCAACGCCAAAGGCCTCGTCCACATAAATACTACTACCACCTAAACTCTTTACTACACTGTATACAGCAGCAAAGCTAATTAGATATTGACACAATTTACCTTCTGACATTTGAGGCTTTCGCATAAACCCAGAAGAGTCCTCTAAACGAAGAACAGCTCTATTGCTCCTATTCTTCTCTTCAAATGCTATGTTGCAGATAAACCCTTCGTTTGGGAAGAAGTTGTGCAAACACTCAGTAATCATGTCATTCAGGTATGCAATTCTCCTACCTTTAAAGTCATTATTCTCTTTGTGGATAATCTCAGAGCATACCTTTAACATCTGCAGATAATGCTGTACATCATGTAATGCATTCTCTGCCTCTGTCTTACAAGCGATTATCTTCTCATATTCCTGATTCCGAACTTTAGTCCTCTCAAGAAATAATTTTTTCTCTGTTATCTTCCTTCTGTAAAATTCCTTTTTGCTGTAATCCATTATCTAACCCATCCTAGATGAAGAAGTAAATTCCATTAGCCTCAATCTGATTGAAATTAAGTTTCTTCTTAAAAATTACCTCTGGGCTATTCAGCTTAGCCAAATAATCCTTCAGAACATTAACCGGAATGTCTATAGTTCCTAACTGGTATTTTTCTGTCTTTCGCTCATCTTTTGTGTACAGCGGAACGCTTAACTGGTAGTTGTCGAATTTAACAGAAACCTCTCTTCTCACAAAATCGAAAGAAAGCACGTCGGCACGTAACTGCACCCTCGACAGCCAAACGAATACGTTGACTAAATTGATCTTACAGATGAAAGCCGCTTTTTGCTCATTCAGGATAAAGAAATCGTCATTTGCAAATCCATGACAAGTCCTGACTAAAACGTAAAGACCGTTTGAGTAGACACCAACATAATCATTTACATAAAATGCCCTGTCACTCAGCTTTAGCAACAATGCAAGCTTGTCTGCGGTGATAGCGTAGCTTTTCGTACATTTCACAGACTTGTAAATACGACCATTCCCATTCACATGCACACATGCAAACCCATTTGCTACGGAGATAATCGACTTGTACATCCTGCATAGCCTACATAGATCACGGATCTCTCCAATGTCCACATACATCTCTCTCGTTACACTGGTAAGTATGCGAATCTTCTCTTCGTAGTCGCCGCTGTATGTAATCTGTTTTGCACACTTCATACTGTACAGTTCATTTCCATCTGGAGTCTGAAAGATGAGCTTTACATCATCCCCATTCTCTACACTGACTAAACCTTCCACGATCAAGCGCCCAAATAAGGCCCTGTCTAACCGAAAGGAGATCTCATCATCGCACTTCGCACGAAGTTTTAGTGACCCGAATACTTCAACAGAATTGGTAATGAATAGTGCATTGTCTTTTGACAGAAATACATCAAAGTACTCCTTATTTGTAAGTGAGATAAACTCATTTATACGATCAACATTCTCAACATAGATGATATTGCTCACTGTTTGTTCACTTCTTCCTCTAAAATCTTAAGCAGACTATTGCAAACTTCTTCTAGCTGTGCATGCAGTGATTCCAGATATTCCCTGTCATTTGATAGACGAGCTAAATCTACATTATCAATAAATAAGGTGTCAAAACCAAGTGCATGCAGATTTGCTCGATCTTCTTCCGTGATCTCACTAAACTTATCCTTTATACGTTTGATCGCAGCCTCAGCAGCAACACGCTCACGCTCTCGTACTGCCTTCTCAGCAATCAGTCTCTCTTTGATTTCTGAACTTGTCATAATTTTCCTCCATTCAGTACATGCATAGCCTCTCGTAGTACACCGAACTCTATAGCATTACCGTTGTCGATTAGCTCAAGCATGTACTGTCTAATCTCGTCTGATGGACAATTGGCCAGTATATTCACAACCGGTTCGTCCTCCGTAGGATTGTACCCCTGGATATTTCTATGCACCTTTACTCGTTCGTACTGAGCCTTCTGCAATTCTACGACGTCGCTCTTAATGCATTCCTCTTCTGATGGGAGTCTAAATAGGTTGTGCTCTATTGTCTCAAGTTTCCCGTCAGTCACGATTACAGCAGGCACATCACGTTCAAGAAAACGATTGTCAACCTCAGTTCGATTTGGCCGGCCTAATGATGCCAGGTATTGCAGATGTGTTACTCTTCCACTAAACTCTGAGGTCCAATCCCACATGCCATATACCTTGTGCATGTGCCCCATAAAACAGTAATCGTATCCTTCTAACTTATCAAAGCTCATTGTCTGGATGCCGTATAGTGGCTCACCTAAACTTGCCTGCATTGAATCTAGGATCTCCTTGCAGATAACATTCTGGTGAAATAATCCGATATTTGTCTTCCCGGGAATAGGATCTGCAATACCGGTTCCGTAATGATTACAATGAATAACAATGTCCCCATCTGTGATCTGATCTACAACATTCACGATCTGCATCGTGCCTCTTGGTAGCCATACTTTATTTTGGATTGCGCTCACTCGCTTGCTGTCCATGCTGCTAAACAGTGTGTAGAATGGATTTCCAGCATAGAACGATAGCTCGTGATTGCCAACTAATGAGTAGATCTCCTTGCACATACTCTTGTAAATCAACATAGTGCTGTGCTCATGGATCGCAGAGAATACTTCTCTGTATCCCCTATCGTATAGATCACCCAGGAATATTAGATTCACGTTGCTTCCACTGTACCGCTTGATGCACTCTGCGATGTGCTTATCTACTGCATCAATTTCATGCTGATAATCAACCCTGTTGACATTCTTCCTAGCAGATCTGTGCATATCACTTATCAGCAGGTATACATTTCTTTCCATCAAAAACTACCTCTCCATACAGCCCACAGGCAATTAACTCACCTGAGCTACTTAATGCGTCGTATATCTTCACCAATGCTTGCTGTGACTGGGCTAAACTTCTGCTGTGCATAATGGTCTCAGTGCTATAATCTCGTAACTGCTCTAAACGCTGCAATGTTCGTACCACAGGGCTGTAGTCAACAGTCATTTCCTTCGCCCAACAGCTAATCAGCTCATTCTTAATTGACTCAAGTAGTAATAATGTGTGTAAGTTGTTGCTTCTGTCTTTCTGTGATCGTGGAATATGAAATCCTTCTATTGCTGCTAAAGCTTGCTCGAGCTTGATGCATGCACAAGTGGCCGACAATAGCTTTTCATTGAACTCATGCGGAACATGTAGCCCTTCTGTTATCTCTTTTAATTGCTCTAGCTTAATCAAAGTACCTGTGACACCTAATAATCTGTCGTAGTCTAACCTACGCTCACTGGAGCAAGCTAATGCTTCCACGTCATCACTTATAGGAGCTAACTTGTACAGTGTATCAAACACATTCTCGCATAGCTCAATATTGGCCTCTAAAGAATTAGTGTCCACATAGCTGTAGCCATCAATACTCTTGCTGTATGAGTAAACAACGTCTTTCAGCCGATCCTCGTATTGCTCAAATACCTTTTTCTTCTCCGCTGTGTCCTCAATCATTCTGTCAAGTGCTTCATTTGCAGTAAGCATCTGTAAAATATTTGAGTCACCTTTCGGACTTGAATTAACCAGCAATAAATTCTGGTCCATGTCAATCAGATTTGCTACAAAGCCTGAATTATTGTCTAAAATTAATCCAAGCTTACTGATAAACTCAGGTCCAGGCTCAAGTGATGGTGTCATATTTGTATTCTTGTCTGGTGTGTAATAGTAAATCACACGATCTGGATAAACTCTCACCCCTCCGTATGAACCATCGCTGAACATGTATAGAATCTGTGCAAACTGACTTCCTCGCCGAATAATATTTAATCTGTCTTCCTTAGAACACTTGCCAGGGAATGCCGTGATAGATAACATTCTGAAGAAAACACTCTTTCCTGTGCTATTGTCTGCCACAAACACATTTAACCTATCAGTAGCAAACTCAATCACAGAATCCTTGAAGGACTGGCAATTTGTTAGCCTAATGGCTGATAGGTATACTCTCATAAGCAAAGCATCTCTGAGTGGAAATCGTATACATAGTCACCTAAATCAGCCTCGTAACCAGCCCCCACAATTTGCTCCCACTCCTCAAGCCACTCTTTCCCTTTATCCGTTTGAACAAATCTGTTGTATTCTTCCTCTAAACTCTGCTTGTCCATAAAACCTCCTAAAATGAAAGAAAGGAGGAGGCATTTTCTACCTCCTCCTTCCGTCTGATTACTTCAATTCCTGCATGTCAAGATCGTCGTCAAGTATGTCACCTAAATCGTATTTCTTAACTTCCTCAGCTGCTGACTCAGGATCGGACACACCATCAGCTTTGTCAGAAAATCCACCCTCAGCTGCGGCAACTAA
>OGCN01003863.1_pt1 | contig 13787 bp, 11 predicted proteins | sample 1570181 | NCBI WGS metagenome assembly OGCN01 (sample SAMEA4370584, study PRJEB24528) | human gut metagenome | reverse complement strand
CAATGAGATTTCTGCTCAAGTCAATGGCCTCGACTAAAGTCACGGTTACTACTAAAACTTTGTAACCTGTCCTTAAAATGTTCCTGATTTCCATAATTGTCTGTTGTTTAAAATGATTGTTAATAATGTTGTTTCCTAATACAATAGTAAGGCTTTCAGGGTTTTACAGACGGAAATAATCAAGAAAGGTGAAAGGGTGAAAAAGTGAAATAACGGTGAGAAGGTGAGAGGGTGAGAAGGTGAGATTAAAAAAGTAAAAAGGTAAAGTGAAGGTGAGGAATAATGTTATTTTACAAGACGATGAAAAAGTTGTGCTCATGGATATTTGCTAACGTAGTTCCTCTAGTGATACAATTGATAACACTTTTCTTAACTGAGATAATCCCTTTATATAAGAAACTTGGTATTTTCAGTGAGAATTTTTGTTATTTTCAATTATTCACTAGCAACACCCTAGGTAGAAAGTATCCACAAGCAACACAAGAAATGATGGAGAAAAAATAAAAAAGCCGAAACACCATGCTCTTCACACAATGTCCCGACCTCCGCTTTAGGTTCACCATATTTCCACAAAGATGCACTCAAGGCAAATAGTTTCCGTATGGGTCGTCACCAAGGCCTTAAACTGACAACTTTTTCTTGGTTGCCTTTTCCACAGATTCTTCATAGTGGTGCCTCTTGCCTGATTGTTGTTAAGCCCGTAGATTTGTTTTATTTTCTATTCCTACAAGCCGAACGATAATCCGAACCAGCTGTTTTCTTGACTGTCGGATAAGGGTGATATTGTGGTATCGTAATCCCTCATTATTAAGGCTTTGAGGTGTTCGATTATAAAAGCTTAAAAAACAGAAACACCACAAATATATTTCCAATTTTACAAAAAATAAATTGAACGAAAAACAAAGTGCCAACAATCTATGCCCAATGAAGAAACAAGACGGTTGGCACCTTTTAATTTAAAATCTTATTCAGTAAAATCTTTTACGTTATCTCAAAAGCTGATTATTCTTCCGTTCCATTTCCTTGAACCTCAAATTCCTCACTTTCAGGTGTCATGTCTTCTTCTTCATTCACAGGTACAAACTCTTCTTGTTTTTGTTCTTCCTCATCTGTGTCAGGTGTTTTTTCAGGTTCTGTCACAGGTTCTTCATACGAGTCGCTTGGACTTGAAGAAGGGCTTGAACTTTCGTCTGAGCCTCCGGCCAAGAAAAGAAAGAATGCAAAGCAGACCACAGAAATAGCAATTTTAAATAGATTTTTTGTTTTCATAATCATTGTTTTTATTTAAGTTTTTTATATAAAAAAGGCCACTTACACTTCCAATGGCATAACACAGCAAGTCCATCATATCGAATGTTCCACGCACAATATGTGGAAATTGCAACAATTCTGAACCAATAGCTATTATTATCATAGGAACAGAGCACAAAAGGCTTTTACGCATATCAAACGCCCATATTGCTCCCATCAAAATAATATAAGAGAAAAGCCATAATCCGTCTGGCAAAGAATAAACCAGCCAACTGTCGAAGTTTCCTTTGGAACGAAGCTGTTGTATGAAAGGATAAATACCGATGGTTTTACACCAATCAAACATCACCAAACGTTCACTTCGACATAACAGATAAAGTCCTCCACCAATAAACAAGGTGAAAAAACTTAATACTATTGTGGCAAATCTCTTTCTGTTCATTCGTTGTTTGATAAGTTGTTTTTCTTATTTGTCCAAAAAGAAACCATTGATAGATTACGCTTAAACTTATAATAGTTAATTAAGTTATTAATTGCGGCTTTAACATTTGCATTGCCTGCCTTTGTCCATAGACTCACAGCTTTTTCCCTGTCCTTAGTTAATCCACCAGCACCCTGATAAAACATTGTGCCTAAATAAGCCGCAGCTCTTGGAGAACCTTTCTTTTCTGCTATCGTATATAATTTAACCGCTTCATTCAGATTTTTTACGACTCCATAACCTTTCTCGTAACATAGTCCTAACATACAATAGCCTTCTTTGTCATCTTGTTCACTTGATTTCTTGTAATATAAATATGCCAATGAAGCATCTTTTGTGATACCTCGTCCTAATCTATACGCATCTCCTAAGCGATTATAAATGTTTACATTTGGTACACTACTGATTTTGTCATATAGTCTATAATAAAATATAGCTGAACCGAAATTTTTTTTTGTCCAAAAAGAGTGTCCTAAACTCTTAAAAACCTCTTCTGCCTTACCTGTATACGGCACATCACTAATCTTGTCTACACTTAATTTTGAGAGATAAAAATGTGCTGAGTCAACTTTTTGCATTTCATAATAATACATTCCAACTTTGTAATTCCCATCATCAGAAAGTTTTTCAAGTTGCAAGTAATCGGAAATAGCTTTTTCCGCGTCAGTCTTCTGTCCGTCCAATCCCAAATAAGTATAATCAATTATACGTTCCTTTGCAACCGTAAGCCCTTGTGAAGCGGCGTTTGCAAAATATTTGTAAGCTCTTGAGAAATTCTGTTTCACGCCCCTGTTACCTCGGAAATACAATTCACCCATCTCATAATAAGCATCTGATGAAGGGCTTTCTAACATGAATGCTGCGTCCAGCCAACGCTTGACTTCTTTCCATTCCTTGTAATTCTTATAATGTTTAACCAGCTGCATTATGGATTTTTCATCTCCATTATCTGCCGCCTGTGCCAGCCATATCAGTTTTCCCTGCATTGTAGGTTCACTTTCACACAGCTTTCGATATGCTTGTGTATTGCCTTGTTTTGCAGCTTTACGCCAACAAGATATTGCAAGATTGCGATTCGCGGCAGTTCCCTTACCATTCATATAGCAGTCTCCCAACCGCAGCAAGGCAAGGTCATCATTTTTCTTTGCCAGTTTACTATACTCCTTAAAAGCCTTCTTGTAGTCGCCGGATTTGTAATAAACGTCAGCTTCCAATGCAGGGTTGAAACTTTTACTTACAATTTGTCCTTGCCTTATCGTGACACTTATTGTCGCCGGTACATATTTTTTCTTTTTGAAAGTTACTTGGTAATCACCATTAAGCGCCAAAGCCTCTCCTGTCACAATCTTTTTCTTTGCAGGCTTTGATGCCGCATCAGATGCCGGCTCTACTGTAAACTCTGCATTCAACGGATAGGTCAAAGACAGCAAGCCTTTATCTTTAAGTCGGCTGTCAGTTTGTAATGTAATGTTTTTGATAACCGGAAGCCTGTCAATGCTCAATGTATCATGGACGGTTATATAGTTGTCTTTTTCCACTGTATAGGCATACTTGCCATTTGATAAAGGCAAATCCAAGTCACCCATATCATCCGTAGTGTATGTTTGACCGTCAACCATGATTTTCACGCCAGGAATACCAACATGGAAACTTACACCCGGTGCTTTTTCAGACCAAACAATTTTCAAGACATAGGTACATCCTCCTTTAAGTTCGTCAATGCCATAATCCGAAAACTCTACTTCCAGCGGCAGTGCTTTTGGCGACATGACTTTAAGACGTTGCGTACCGTTAATCAAGAAAACATAGTACTCGTTTTTCTGTTGTTCGCTCTGCCCGATAATGTCACCTTCAAACTTAACTTCTTTATCCACCATCTGTACTTTTACCAGGGCGCAGATGTCTCCATTGCCGTCTTTGACATTACGCTGTTGGGCTGTCAGGTCTGTAGGGTCTTGTTCAAAGCTTTTTATCTTCAACGAGTCTTGTGCTGATATGGAAACGACACTAAACAAAAAGACCATTATTGTTATTACTTTTTTCATAATCATCCTTTTTATGACCATATTATTTTTTAATAAAATCCATCGAAAGTTTTTCAGTTATTCAAAACGTGGCATATTGGCTTACGAAAGACCATCTTTTGCTTCGTTGTTCACCGTCTTTTGCATGATGAAAAGCCATATATTGCAAATCCATTTAATGTATTGCGATATTCATGTGTTAAGGTAACTTGAAATCACCAATCTTGAAGGCTTCTTCAGTCGTTGGTTGCCAAGTTCTCACCAATATTCTGGGAGCATCCTCATTGGTGAAGTCCCATATCAGGAACACCGTACCCTCGTCGCTGTATCGTGCAGTGTGCCATTTTTGGCGTAGCGTGACACCGTAATAATTGGGTTTTGCTCCATGCCGTACAACCGTATAGTCGTCAAACTTCACATTAATATAGCTGTTCAACTGGAATACTTTTGAGAGGTTGGACAGATATTGTGCCTTGGTCTGTTGCACATATTTCACCTTGGCCTGATTCTTCATTCCCATATCTGTCTTGACTCGCTGCATGGTCATTTTACCGGTTATAATGATTGCATCATCGCTGAAGACAGTTTGCATGAACTTCATATTCTTGTCACAATATGCCTTGGCGAAATGTTCACACCAGTCGATAATCTGCATACGGCGGTCTAAATCTCCTAACTCTTCACCTTTTTTCAAGATTTCGGTGTACATATTCATGCCTAATGTGAAGTTGAAGTCAACTATACGTCCTTGCTGGTCGAAGTCAATGTATATTTCACGTCTTTTCTCCCCATCATAACCCGATTCGGCTTTAGGGTTCATGATGACACCGATATTGCGGACCCTGAACCCTCCCGACTTACCGGGTAAACCGACGCAATGGTCAACGATGTCATCATCCTCGGTAGCAAAATGCACTTGTTCCCACGTCATTGTAAGACTTCCTGAAGCGTCATCCGTGATGTCAATTCCAGAAAAATTAATGTCTCCACCTGTCGCATTTGCAGCATTAATGGCCGTCAACAGGGCGGACATTTGACTTTCCATCTTAGCTTTGAGAGGGCCTTCGTCGATACCGTCTGAAAACTCGAAAGCCACTTGTTGGGCATATACAGATACGGTCATCAACAACGTTACAAAAACAGCTTGTATCTTTTTCATATTCTTATTTTAATTTTATTTAGACAGTTGAAACCATATTGCTTTCATGCCTTTAGTCAAATAAGAGTTCAAATTCCCCTTACCTCCAGACAAAAAATCATAACGGCTATCCGTACCAGGCCCCAAGAGAGCCACCACGACTTTCCGTGCGTCATAAACTACGAAGAAACTGTTTGCCATATCTTTGCAGTCGTCTTGTACACCAAATCGTTTTACCTTATATTTATTCTGTAAATCTATCAGTTTTTGCGCAAGTTTGTCAGCCGTTGTTATCTTGCACAAATCGGCGATAGCATCCTGTTGCCACTTCGTCAATGCTGAAGATACAGAGTCTTTTGACAAGGCTGCCGCTTCAGGAGACGGAACATTGCGTATTGGTATATTTATTTCCGGAGCAGTTTCAGCACTTGTAACAGTAGTTTCCTCGGTCTTTTCTTTTTTGACAGGTGCCGTGGTTACCTCATTTTTGATGTAACTGCTCTTTTTGACATACGCCAAAATCCTGACCATGCCATAAGTGTTTCTTTTCAAATAGTTCACATCTTGAAGATTGTCAGCTGTGACTTCGCTTGAAGTAATACCGTTTTCCGCATAATAGTCGTTGATTAACTTTGCCAAGTTAGTTCTTGCCACTGTTTTCGCATTGTCTTCATTGTCCATCGTCACGTCGTAATAGAAGTATTCCCCAGAACGTTTAATTTGGTTAAACTCCTTGGATGTGGCCTCTTGTGCCAAACATGACATGGAAGCAGACATCATGCAAAAAAGCAAAATACAGATTCGTCTCATGCTTATTTTTTCTTTTCTTCAAACAAAAACTTGATTTTCGATATGGGCACATAACAGTTCATACGTCCAGAAATGGTGCCACTGCGAGAAGCTACGTTTGATGTACTGAAGTTTAGTTTCAATGTATGGCAATAGCCTTCATCCCTGTTCAACAACAATAGTTCGGCCGTGTGCTGTTCCCGTTCACTCTGAATGATACCGAAATATGCCTTGCATCCTTTCTTTTTGAAATAGCTAAGCATATTTACCAATGGCACATCGATTGTTTCGCTTTTGAAATCATACAACACAAGTTTTATGGTTGCATGAATGTCATTGCTTATACTGTTTGTTGTCAACAGGTTAGCAAAACTTTCCACAGGGTGCTTGTCTGAAAACAGCAATCGGAATTCATCATCATTTCCTTTGACATAATAAGTGTCGCTGTTTAATGAAGATATATACAGACTGTCACCTTTCTGTAAAAAGTAATCAGGCTCTAATATTTTTGCCAACTGTTCTAACGGGACGCTTTTCTCAACATCAGGCACTGATACAGACGCCCTACGCAAGTCTTCTATAAGTCGCCTTTGATTTTCAACCAAGTCTGTGCCATGATATAGGTTGTAGCTTACTGGGAAACAAACCGAACATATGACTTTTCCGTTTTGACTCCACGTAGCCTTGCATATACGTTGTTGTAGGTTTTCCAAGGAGAACTCGACATTATCCTTTCCCCACAGCGTCGGCAATATTGATATACTGCCAACCGTAAACGTAACATCATCCTCATATAATTGACGATCCACCGTTTTTGTTCTTCTTAGAGGCAACGAGGCTTGCAAGGCATACCGCTCCAAGAAATTGTAAACCGGCGATGGGTTTGCCTTCCTCATCTCAGCCGGAAAAATGGCATAACCGATATGTTCAACCTCCCCTTCATTTATAATAATGTTCAAAGGCAGGCTTTTATATTGATGTTGTGCAAGATATACTCCATTTGTAAGGGTATCCAACACAGACCGCATTTGTAGCGCTTCTGCCATATGTGACAAAAGGTCAGACTGATACCGATTATGTTGCGCTTGCGCCGTCCACGGTATTGCCAATAGCAAGATAAGGCAGAAATTTATCTTATGGAATATCCGTATCATCTATACTGGTATTTTAAAGTCTTTCAGAAAGTCCTGACATAAATTTGCGCTCACCGTTGCTACGAATAAGCTGTCCTTGCTGAAGCACACCGTTCTTGAACTTGGTGTTTGAGATACGGTCACCTGATTCCAATGTAACCTTGCCTCCATTCCCGTCTTTCAGGTCGATTGTGTATGAACTTGTCACCGTAATGGTTCCACCGATGCCATCAGGTTTTCCACCAGACATCGGACCTTCATACTTGCCACATTTCAATCTTGTACCGTTGCTTGCGGTAGATTCAGTCTTTGGCTTGGATGCAACAGGTTCTGTAGTTGTTTCTTTTTTAGATTTTGTAGAATTAATTTCTACTTTTGACTGTTCTTCCTCTACGGCAGCTGTTACTTTTGTTTGACTGCTGATTTTTGCCGTGTCTGTTTTGTTTACCACAACACTGTCAGCAACCGGCTGTGGTTTTGAAGCAGGAGAATCGTCGGGAATAGAAAACCATGCAATTCCTCCACCAATTAAAACTACAGCAACAATAGCTGCAACTACCGTCTTACGATTTTTGTCAAACCAAGAATGGGGCGGTTGAACTTCATGAAGTGGCTTGCCACATACCTCACACACAAAATCCTTGCGCATGGGAATTCGTTGTATTTCCTTGCTTTTACATTTCTCACACTCCTCATTCAAGCATTGTCCATATCTTGTAAGTTGACGCTCTCTGCGATTTCTTTCTGACATTTTTCTTTGTTTTTAATGGGTTTAACAATATCATTCTTTTCTCTTTTATACCATCGGTGGAGGTGTTGTTCCGTCTGTTGTCGGTGGGAGTGGTGGCATACCGGGAATTGAAGGTGGAGCGAATAAATCTTGCAACTTGCTTACTTGACTTGCGGGCGCCCATGCACTCATTCCTTCCATCCATACAACACTCTGCTGTGTCAACTGCCCACCTTGTACCATCTGCTTACATTGGGCATAAGTATAAGGGCCATATTGCTGTCCTGCAACGGCTATATACAGTTTAATTTCCGGTTGCTGGGTTATTGGCGGTGGTACAGGACTTCCGCTATTTGGCATTGGGGGAGGTACGCTTCCCTGATGTATATTTGTTTCCATTGTTACAGGCTGAGCTGTTTGTACAGAACGGGCTTGTTCTGCCGCTATATCTTCGGCATTATCCACAGCGAAAAGAGAAGGGAACTGTGTTCCGTCACCCTCACAATGTAACAAAATTGCATTGCCTGCATCTGTGGCAGGATTGCCTGTATGTAAGAAGTCTTCATAACGAACCTTGTATGAAGCAAGCCAGTCTATTGCCCTCATCGGGAAACAGTAACCCACTGTTAAAATGGAAAGTTCATCCTTACGCGGACTCTTTCGGTTCACTGTAATAGTGGTGCGTGCAGTACTTTGGTTTATCGAGTTTTTGAAAGCGTCTTCCAACTTATCCGCAAAACCTTTCAAACCGGAATTATCGTCTGGTGAGGGTATGGAAATAAGTATTGCCTTTTTGTTAATGCTTGCTGGATTGGTCGGGCTAAGATTTCCCTCGTTATTGCGCAAATGCAACTGTACTTGGTCGTTACTTAATTTCAGATACATTCCGCTTTGACCGATGATTTTTGTAGCGAAAGCTTTAATGTCATCATCTGTCTTCAATTTTTGCCTAAGTTGAGTCAAGATATTCAATCCCAAGACTTTCTTCTCGCTGTCAGCTTTCTCGTCATGTTTTGTTTCTACAAGCTTTGTCAAGTCAACATCGAACGCATCTTTAATTTTATCCACGCTTATTTCTTCCGCCAACCGACCAAAGTTGTAAAAATCAATATTTTCCAAGATCTTATCACGCATTTTACGGGCAATATTGGGCATTTCTATCTTATCCGTCTTCAGTTCTGTTTCAAAAATTTCCATGGTTTCATCTTCACTCACCTCAATGATTGCTCCCTTCATGTCTTCCAACCCTTTGTTGACCTTGCATTGTGCAACAATAAGTTTCTCTGTTTCGGCAATAGCATCGCTTATTTTCTGACCGAAAGAAGAAATATCTATATCCATCTTACCCATCTCAATGAGTAACTTAGCTGCCAGCTTCTTGGCAAACTCCAATGCTACAATCTCAGTCTTTGACACATACAAATCTTCCAAGGTCATCTTATGGCGGTTGAAAAGGTCATTGCCTTTCAACATCTTTTGGAATACACCTTGATGGTTTTTGTCATACAGGTTGTCACCACGCTCCTTGTCTATGTCATCATATTGTTCTTTTTCTTCATTGCTTGCAGTATCAAGCTCTTTCCTTATTTCCTCCATCTTCTCCAATATGAGCTTTGACACTTTCTGCAATTCTACGATGGAGACATCACCCTGTTTCCATTTTTCAAACAATTCTGACTCTATATTATGACGTATTTCACGAGCCATTTCAGGTATTATGCGCTCCTTGCCTTGGAAAAATTTTTCCACACCTTCTTGTCGGAAATGGACAGTATAGAAATCAGAAAGAATATCGTCCAATTCATTCAGTGGGTCTTTTTCTTTTTTTGCATCTTCTGCTTTCTTGAGAATTTTATCGTGCCAATATTCTTTAAATGAAGGATAGTCCTTATCTGATGCCAATATCTTTGTATTTAGGGTAAGATGGTCTTTATCCAACATCCACGACGAGAGTTTCTCCTTGTTCAAGTATTCAGTGCGGTAATCTTTGTTTTTCTCCTCGTCGGCATATCCTTGGTTTTCGCGCCAGTTGTTATATTTGAACTGATAAAGCACGCTTTCTCCAACCGTATAAGTAATGTGTTTCAACACACGTAATTCAGGATATACGACACGTTTGATACCAAATGAGTTGATTTTCTTTGTACGGGCTACTGGTATGCGTCCGTCAGCTCCGGGATTAGCCGTCTCATCATACTCCAAAGCAAAATCATCCATGTTCTCAAAATTCCAAGCACGGATAATATCACCATTAACCTGATCATCCTCCTTTATGAAGAAAATGCGAGCAAACAAGAAATCGCTCACTATCTTTGGCAACTCTTGCAATGAATTGATTGTCAGTCCATTTTCATTCACATTGCTATAAACGGTCAGTCCGTCTGCGACACCTTTAACTCTATCATTATATAAGTTCAGCTTGTCCCTGCCTGTTACGTCCTGTGGTATCCAACGTCCTGTTTGCAATGCATTAAGTTCGTTCATTGCAGCATAACCGTTCTGATAATAACGTCCTTGGTCCATATCAGCCTTAGGCAAGTTCATTTCGGGAATCATGGCATATACTGAAATCTTTGCATCAGGAAAAGCTTTCCTTGACTGTAACACCACGTCAATAATAGAACCTGAGCCGGTACCACCAGCCAATCCTGCAAAGATATGGATGTTATTTGTATTGGAATTACCCGAAATTCGTTCACAACGAGCATAGGCATCACGAAGGCTATTCACGTAACCAATTGCATTAGCTGCAAAAAGTAAACGTCCAGCCCTGCGTTTTTGCCCGGCGGCTTGTCCCAAAGAGCCTATTGCACTTTTCACCGCAGATACATTTTCAACAATACCTTTCACTGACGGGTAATTGTTGATGTGGTCTAAAATATACTCAACATCAACAGCTTTAATGTTCAGAAACTCATTATTAGTGAATGAAGCGTCCTGCCCCATTACACGAAAGTCGGCACGGGCTTTACCGTCCTTTGACATCATTTCGTCTGTCGAATCAATGTATAAAAGAGACACTGGTTGTTTATCTCTCTCTTCTTTTTTTGGAAACTCCTCAAAGAAACGCATTTTGAATGCACGGAGTATCTTTCCGCCTGTTCCACCTAATCCGACAAGGATATGGTTGCTATTGCAATAACTGATTGTTTTCATATGATTATTTTTTAGATTTATCGAGGTTGTTGTTTTATGTTTCAGTGTCGGTATCTATTAATACGGGTGCGTGTATTACGCTTTATCCGTTCTCTGTCTCTTGAATTTCTTTCACGTCTTCCGTCTTGCTGTCGAGATATACTCTTGATAACAAGTATAGCCGCGATTAAGGTAAACCCGAGACACCATAAGACTCTTCTGAAAATAAACCATCTCATGCTGCTTTTTACCTGTGAAATAATAACTGACGGTAATTCTCTTGCTGGACAGTCCTGCAACTTTGAAGAGTCTATATGATGGGCAACCAAGGGATTGCTTCTTATAAAATCACTCAGTAATTTATCCGATTCTTCTTTTGATAATATTTGCTCAGTGTGTGTAGAGTATTGGTTAACATAGGACGTAAGGACAGGCTCACTATCGTCAGCCATATTTATTACTATAACAGCACCACATAACAAAATACATTGGTAAACCAAAATCAAGCCTAGAACACAGCCTGTCAAATAAGACTTAAAGGTGAAGCGAGCGTCTTTCCACCAGCCTTTAATTATAATAAAGAAAAGGCCAAGGCAGAATAGCCCCATTAAAAAGCCCCATAACAAACTCGTGGAGGCATATTTTATAAATTCAATCATAATTGTCCCTTTTACTTATAAAAATCAGTCTAATCGTCATATAAGGAATGGACATAAAAAAGCGTGGAACCGACTGTTGCCTGTCCCACTGATAGAGGCCTTCGCATTGCCCGATACTGTTGAACAGACAACGCTAGAGCCCACGCCGAATATGAATATAACGCTACCAAATGGAGAACTCATACTTATGGGTACAAGTCTCCACCGGTTGCGACATAGTCACACCCATGGACATCTACCGTTGCTTAGTTCGTGACAGTATCTGAAAGTTGCGAAGTTTCTATCAGTCAAGAACAAAGCGTCTAGTAAACGCCTTCAATATGTCGTGTCTCTACCCACCCTTTTGCCCCTTTCCCGAATACCTCGGATTTAGGTACGGCGTGTGCTGAGACATGGATTCTTGGGAAATATATATTCCACCAATATATCCATTGCAAAGATATGATTTTTATCTGAGATAATTGTAATAAAATATGGGAAATTTATGATAAGAAACTAAGATTTTTTTGATGATGTCTTATTTTTAAGTACTGTAAAAACAACAGATTATCCACAATTGGTCATGTTCCTTATCTATAGAAATAAAAATGTTATCCTTAATTATAATTACAATGAGGCTAAATGCTTTGCAATACACGGCATATTGGACGATGAAAGGCGCTCTATTGCAAGTTAAAACATGGCCTTTTGTAAACTGAACGATAAGCACCTGAATATCAACAAGTTACCAACGCAACGTCCTCCAAAGTCATAAAACGCGCCTGACAGACCTTCAATGCCTAACTTGTGAAAAAGATGAAGGTTGAACATCGGGCGGTATAATATGTCATTCAAAGCAATAAAACGCACTTCCCAGACCCTCAAAACCTAACTTGTGGATTAGAGGTTGAACATGGAACGACGTTATAGGTCATCAAAGGCTACAAAACGCTCCTGCCAGACCTCCAAATCCTAACTAATGAAAATACATCTGTAAACTTTATGAAGATGTTAATATATAACTTGTTTAAAACACTTTCCGATGAAGTACAGTATTCGGAAAGTCGTCTGGATTGTGTTTCTCCGGATGTAAACATAAACAAAGCAAACACGGTGATAGTTCCCGACAAGTTCAGGAAGGATATTGAAGCCTTGGAGGATTATACGGGCAGGAAACTTGAAAGCGGACTCTGCATTAAGGTTGACTTGTCTGAGCTTCTTACTGTAATACCGAGGGAGAGAAAGAGGACCGATGCCTACAATACACTTGTCCAATACTTGAGGGACGAATTCGGGATAGAACTAATCATAAACTCTAAAAAGCAGAAAGGAGGCAGTTATGAAAGGTGAAGAAATAAGGAATGGTGTAAGAGTCCGTAAACATTTCGCTACATCGACTAAAATTTCTGAAGACGGTCTGTTTGTTGAAAAGGAATTTATAGACAAGCAGGATGGTAACAAGCTAAAGACCTACAACCCGAAAATCAAGGTGGACAACAACGGGCTAAGGTACATAGTCAACGGTAAAATTGGCACGGTCTACATCCAGGACTTGGTTGCGGATTGTTTCTGTGCCCCTAAGCCTGATGACGGCAATTATTATGTACTGGTTCACAAGGATGGCAACTTACAGAATGACCACTATAAAAACCTTGAATGGAGGCTTGCAACAACTGTCTATCCACAAACTACGGCTACAACAGCGGGTAAGGTAAAGTTGACTGATGGCCTTGAAGTAAGAAGTAACGGAACGATATATCAGAACGGAAAGGAATTGACCGTAGGGACTGTAATCGGCAACGGTGATATTGATATGATTGTTCCTATCGAGCCTTTTGTTGAGTATAAGAGGAAAAACAGTTGGGGCAGGTACGAGAGGAAAAGAATTAGTGTTGACAAGCTAATGGATATAGCTGGCTATGTTAATGAAAATAAAGAGCAATTCGAACATCCTGTAATACTCCACAGGGACAACGACTGGCTCAACTTCGACTCCGACAACCTTGAATGGACAGACTATAACGACCCGAGATACAAGGAATATTATAACAGGACGGTTGACGAGAAGAACAGACTTGGCCGTGAATGGAATGGAGAGAAGTGGGACTATATGGAAAAACAACCACAATACCAACACATCTAAAGCTCCAGAATTTTTGAATAAGGTAATTATATAAGGATTTGATATTTGGTTTTACTTGGTTTGATTTGTTCTTGACGGGATAACATTGAAAAACACAGAAGAATTGATGTTGGCATTTGATTATTCCCCGACTCTCTTTTTGACGGGATAAGGCTTGGTTGTTCTCTTTCAATCACTGTAATTAATATGGTGGTTTTAAGGACTACTGAACCTTATCCTTTAACTACAGAAATAACCAACAATAAAACAGAAAATAAAAATAGAAATAACCACTACTGTCCCGTTAAAAATGGGAATTGGTCTTTGAAATAATTGAAATATAGTC
>OGCN01003858.1_pt1 | contig 13800 bp, 8 predicted proteins | sample 1570181 | NCBI WGS metagenome assembly OGCN01 (sample SAMEA4370584, study PRJEB24528) | human gut metagenome | reverse complement strand
ATGAGCATCATCATGACCATGAATGCGGATGTGGACATGATCACGATCACGAGGAACATGAGCATCATCACGACCATGACCATGAATGCGGATGTGGACATGACCATGATCACGAAGAGCATGAGCATCATCATCACGATCATGACCATGAATGTGGCTGTGGACATGATCATCATGACCATCACCATCATCATGCAGATGAGGTGTTTACAAGCTGGGGCCGTGAGACGATCAGGAAATTTACAAGAGAAAATCTTGAGAAAATGCTTGAAGCTCTTTCAGCATCAGACGAGTACGGTATCATCCTTCGTGCAAAAGGTATGCTTCCGGCAGAAGATGGAACATGGATTTACTTTGATATGGTTCCTGAAGAAACAGAAATCCGCGAAGGCGCACCGGAATACACAGGTCGTCTCTGCGTAATCGGATCAAAACTGAAAGAGGACAAACTGGCTGAACTTTTTGGCCTGTAATGATGGAGGATAATACAGATCATGAATGAAATCACAGTACCGATTTATTTAATGACCGGTTTTCTGGAGAGCGGTAAAACATCGTTCTTAAGCTTCACGATCCAGCAGGATTATTTTCACACAGACGGAAAAACACTTCTGATCCTCTGTGAAGAGGGCGAAGAAGAATATGATCCGGCAATTCTGAAAGCAAACAATACGGTTGTGGAAGTCATCGAAAACGAAGAAGATTTTACAACAGACCGCCTTGTTGCAATGGATATTCTTCATCAGCCGGAGCGTGTCATCATAGAATATAATGGCATGTGGCTGGTAAGTAATTTTGAGAAGATGCAGCTTCCGAAAGGCTGGGGAGTCGAACAGCAGATCACATGTGTCGATGGCAGCACTTTTCAGATGTATATGGCAAATATGAAATCCATTTTTATGGATATGATAAAAAATACAGATATGGTTATCTTTAACCGCTGCAAGAAGGAAGATCCGCTTCCGACTTACCGCCGTGGAATCAAAGTTGCAAACCAGAGAGCCGAAGTCATTTTTGAGGATGAAGAAGGCGAACTTGGTGATATCTTCCAGGATGAGATGCCATTCGATATGAACGCACCGGTTATCGAGATTCTGCCTGAAGATTATGGTATCTGGTTTGTTGATGCGATGGATCATCCGGAAAATTACGAGGGTAAAACCGTCAAATTCAAAGCAAGAGTCATGAAACCGCGCGGAATGGGAAGCAAATTCTTTGTTCCGGGACGTACAGCCATGACCTGTTGTGCGGACGATACGACTTTCCTCGGCTATGTATGTAAGAGTGCTTATGCACCGAAGCTCACAGCCGGACAGTGGGTAGAAGTCACTGCAAAAGTCGGTATTGAGAAGCGTAACGAATACCAGGGCGAAGAGGGCATTGTTTTGGATGCAGAATACGTGGAGACCTGTGAGCCGCTGGCAGATGAGATGGTTTACTTTAATTAACACAGTGAGGAAATAACAATGTATCTGATCGTAGGTTTGGGAAATCCCGGAAGGCAGTATGAAGCGACACGCCATAATATGGGATTTGATGTAATAGACAAGCTTGTGGAAGAATATCAGGTTCCGCAGGCAGGCGTGAAATTTAATGCCATGTACGGAAAGGGAAGAATCGGCGGACAGCCAGTGATCCTGATGAAACCGCTTTCCTATATGAACTTAAGCGGCGGACCGATCCGGGAGATGGCAAACTACTTCAAGATCGATCCGGAGACAGAGATGATCGTCGTTTATGATGATATTGATCTTGATCCGGGACAGCTCCGCATCCGCAAAAAAGGCAGTGCGGGCGGTCATAACGGAATCAAACACATTATACAGCAGCTCGGAACACAGAACTTTGTGCGTATCAAGGTTGGCGTTGGTGCGAAGCCAAAGGGCTGGGATCTGGCTGATTATGTGCTGGGAAGATTTGATAAGGATGACCGTGCCCTTGTCGAAGAAGCGCAGGAGAGAGCGTGCAAAGCAGTTGAACTGATTCTGACAGACAGCGTGGACGCAGCCATGAATGAATATAACAAGAAAACGGGGAATGTATGAAAACATTTTTGCAGCCTCTGCAAAGTCTTGCAGAGATCGAAGAAATTGAAAAACAGGCAAAAAAGAATCATGGAATTCTGGAAGTCAGTGGTTGTATAGAGTCCCAGAAAGCTCATCTTATGTATGGGCTTTCCGGGCTTTTTCCATCTCATCTGGTAATTGCGGCAGATGAAAAGACAGCAAAAGATCTTTACGAGGATTACCGCTTTTATGATAAGCGTGTTTATTATTATCCGGCAAAGGATCTGCTCTTCTTTCAGGCAGATATTCACGGAAACCTTCTGATACGTCAGCGCATGCAGGTTATCCGTGCGCTTCTGGAACGGCAGGAGGAGATTACGGTCGTTACCAGTATTGATGGCTGTATGGATTATCTGCTTCCGCTGGAAAAGATTGAAAAACAGCTCATACATTTCCGTAATGACAGCAGCCTTGATATGGACAAACTGACAGTAGCACTGGTTCATATGGGATATGAGCGCGTCGGACAGGTAGAGATGCCGGGACAGTTTTCAATAAGAGGTGGTATCATTGATATTTATTCTCTTACCGAAGAAAATCCATGGCGAATCGAACTCTGGGGAGATGAGATTGATTCCATCCGAAGCTTTGACGCACAGAGCCAGAGATCTCTGGAAAATCTGGATGAGATTATGATCTATCCGGCAGCAGAGCAGCCGATCGAAAAGGGCGGGGTTACTTTTATTGATTATTTCAAAGACGGAGATTCGATGCTTTTTCTGGATGAATTAAATCATCTGGAAGAAAATGCGAAGGCAGTCGAAGAAGAATTTCAGCAGAGCTGCCGGAACCGTCAGGAAAAAGGCGAGACGACACTTTCCGGTAACTGGATGTGCTCCTGGGAAGAACTGTGCAAAAAGCTCAACAGACGTAACTGTATCGGGCTTTCCCTTCTTGATCCGCGTAAATCCGGATGGAAAATTACAGGGCAGTTCAATCTGACCGTAAAATCCATGAATTCTTACCAGAGCAGTTTTGAGCTTCTGGTGAAGGATCTGAAACAGTACAAAAAAGAGGGCTACCGGATCGTGCTTCTTTCCGGATCAAGAACCCGTGCCGAACGTCTCGCAAAAGATCTGCAGGACGAAGGTTTAAGCGCTTTTTACGGGAAAGATTCGGATCGCATTCTGGAACCTGGCGAGATCATGGTTGTTTATGGCCATGCGAGAAAAGGGTTTGAATACCCGATGATCAAATTTGCAGTGATCACAGAGACGGATATTTTCGGTAAAGAGCAGAAGAAGCGCAAAAAGAAAAAAGAATATAACGGAAAGCGTATTCAGGACTTTTCTGAATTGTCGATCGGCGATTTTGTTGTCCATGAAAAGCATGGACTCGGCATTTATCGTGGTATCGAAAAGGTTGCGGTCGACAAGGTTGCGAAGGATTATATCAAGATTGAATACCGAAACGGAAGTAACCTCTATATTCTTGCAACACAGCTTGATGCACTGCAGAAATATTCCGGGGCGGAGACTGCGAAGCCCCCGAAACTGAATCGCCTCGGCGGTCAGGAATGGAAAAAGACCAAATCAAAGGTCAAAGGTGCAGTCCGAAACATTGCCCGTGAGCTGGTCGAACTTTATGCGGTACGTCAGGAAAAAGAAGGCTATGTCTGTGGCCCTGACACTGTCTGGCAGCGGGAGTTTGAAGAAATGTTTCCGTATGAGGAGACAGAGGATCAGCTCTCCGCCATCGAAGATACGAAGCGGGACATGGAAAGCACAAAGATCATGGATCGTCTTGTGTGCGGGGATGTCGGTTACGGCAAGACAGAGGTTGCACTTCGTGCCGCATTTAAAGCGGTGCAGGAGAGCCGTCAGGTAGTCTATCTCGTTCCTACAACGATTCTTGCACAGCAGATTTATAATACTTTTATTCAGCGAATGAAAGAGTTTCCGGTACGTGTGGACCTGCTCTGCCGTTTCCGTACACCTGCACAGCAGAAAAAAACCATCGAAGATCTCAAAAAAGGGCAGGTAGATATTGTCGTAGGTACGCACCGTGTACTTTCAAAGGATGTAGAATACAAAAATTTAGGACTTCTGATCATTGATGAGGAGCAGCGTTTCGGCGTGGCCCACAAAGAAAAAATCAAGCAGCTGAAAAAAGACATCGATGTACTGACACTGACGGCAACACCAATTCCGCGAACCCTTCATATGAGTATGATCGGTATTCGTGATATGAGTGTCCTGGAGGAGCCGCCGATGGACCGTGTGCCGATCCAGACGTACGTTATGGAGTATGATGAAGAGACCGTCCGTGAGGCGATTAACCGTGAGCTTCGAAGAGGCGGACAGGTATATTATGTTTATAACCGTGTCAATGACATTGCAGATGTGGCTGCCAGAATCGCGAAACTTCTTCCGGAGGCGAGGGTGGATTTTGCACACGGACAGATGAGCGAGCGTGAACTTGAAGCTGTCATATTTGCATTCATCAATGGAGATATCGATGTGCTTGTTTCGACTACGATCATTGAGACAGGCCTGGATATTTCCAATGTAAATACCATGATCATACATGATTCAGACAGATATGGACTTTCACAGCTTTATCAGCTGCGAGGAAGAATCGGACGCTCAAACCGTACGGCATATGCGTTTCTGATGTACCGCAGAAATACCATGCTGAAAGAAACAGCAGAAAAGCGTCTGTCAGCGATTCGCGAATATACGGATCTCGGAAGTGGATTCAAGATTGCGATGCGTGATCTGGAGCTTCGAGGAGCGGGAAATCTTCTGGGGGCAGAGCAGCATGGACATATGAATGCGGTCGGTTATGACCTTTACTGCAAGATGCTCAGTGAGGCGGTCAAAGAAGCGAAGGGCATTCACACGATGGAAGATTTCGAGACAACGATCGATCTGAACATGGATGCGTTTATACCGGATTCTTATATCAGCAACGAATATCAGAAGCTGGATATTTACAAACGAATCGCCGGGATCGAGACGCAGCAGGATTATGACGATATGCTGGAAGAACTTTTGGACCGTTTTGGCGAGATGCCAAAGGCAGTAATGAACCTGCTTTCCATTGCGCGGCTGAAAGCGCTTGCACATCGCTGTTATGTGACAGAAATCAAACAGATCGGAAGAGATATGAAGATCACTTTGTATGAAAATGCAAAACTGAATCCGGTTGGATTCCCTGCACTGATGCAGAAATACAGACGCGGCCTTCAGTTCAAAAACGAGCAGGAACCGAAGATTTTATTTACACCGGAGGGAAGCGGAAATGTGCTGACAGCCCTTACGGATCTGCTGACAGAGCTTGAACAGCTTGTAGAAGAATAAAACCGGCTGCATGAAGAGTATAAACTGTGAAATATCAGTGAAAATAGCTGGTTTTTGTGATTTTCCTTGCCCTGTCGGGGAAAAAAGTTTATACTCTTATTTATATGAATTCATGCAGTGATGGAGGATAAAATGAAAACAATGACAAAGAAAACAGCAGTTGTAGCGCTTGCCGGTGTGATGGCAGCAGGAATGCTCACAGGCTGTGGTGAAAAAGAATTAGATGGAACAAAGACAGTTGCAACTGTAGATGGTACAGAGATCCCGCTTGGTATGTTAAGCCTTTCTGTCAGAGAGGGTCAGGCGCAGGCAGAGGCGATGTACAAGAGCTTTATGGGCGGATCTGATTATTCTATCTGGGGTACAGAGGCAGAGGAAGGCAAGACTTATGGCGAGCAGGCAGTGGAGCAGGCTCTGGAAGATATTGAGCTGATGTGTATCCTTAAGGAAAAAGCAGCTGATTATGATGTAGAGATCACAGAAGATGACGAGAAGGCAATCGCCGATGCGGCAGCAGCCTTTATGAGCGCAAATACAGAAGACACCCTGAAAACTCTGGCAGTTACAGAAGATCAGGTGAAGACATATCTGGAACTTGAGACATATAAGAGCAGAATGCATGATCCGATCATTGCTGATGTAGACAAGAACGTTTCTGATGAGGAAGCACAGCAGTCTTCTTTTAACTATGTAAGCATCAGTACATCTGACCTGAGCGATGATGAGATCAAACAGAAAAAAGAAGATGCGCAGAAGATCCTTGACGGACTGAATGCAGATCCAGATGGAGATTTCGGTGAAATTGCAAAATCCGTAGACGACTCTTATACAGTACTGAGCGGTTCTTTTGATACAAATGAAGATGCGTCAGAAGAGGAATCTGATGACGAAGATGAGACTACAGCATCTTCCAGTAATTATCCGGATGAGGTAATGAAAGTTCTCCGTACACTGAAAGACGGCGAAGTCGGCCCGGATGTTATTGAGGCAGATTCTGCTTACTACGTAGTCAAACTTGACAAAGTAAACGACGAAGATGCGACAGCTACAAAGAAAGAATCCATTATCTCTACCAGAGAAAATGAGCTGTATACAGAGACTACAGACAAATGGCTGGATGAAGCTGACATCAAAGTTGAGAAGAAAGTTCTGAAGACACTGAAAGTTACAGACAATCATAAATTCACAATTCAGACAGCAGCAGAAGACACTACAGACGAGACAGCAGAAGTAACTGAAACACCAGAGGTAACAGAAGCAGCAGACGCTACTGAAACACCAGAGGTAACAGAAGCAGCAGACGCTACTGAGACACCGGAGGTAACGGAAGCAGCAGATGCTACAGCTACTCCGGAAGTTACAGAAGCACCTTCCTATGACACTGATTCATCCCTTGAAGTCAAAGATGGCGATACAGTCAATATTGACTATGTAGGAAAGATTGACGATGTTGCATTTGACGGTGGAAGTACAGACGGAAATGGTACAGATCTGGTGATCGGTTCCGGTTCATACATTGATAACTTCGAAGAGCAGCTGATCGGTGCACATCCTGGAGATAAAGTAGAAGTAAAAGTTACTTTCCCGGATGATTATCAGGCAACAGATCTTGCAGGAAAAGAAGCAGTATTTGATGTCACTGTAAACGGAATCTACGAATAATCAAATAAGATAAACATAAAAAGGATGGCAGGAAAACCTGTCATCCTTTTTAACTTTATAGGAGCGTGCTCAGCAAAGCAAAAAAACTTATATTGTTTGTTTCTAATGTTATATATGCCACAAATCATTGATCGCCAGATATTCCGCTAATTTATAAGAAAGTCGCAACAAAAACTCTGTCGTGGAATCATTTAGATCTATTTTAGCAATGTCACAGATTTTTTCCATTCGATATGCAAGCGAATTTCTGTGGATGCACAGGAGATTGGCGGTTTCTTTGTTATTGTGGAAACTCTGAAGATATATTTCGAGTGTATGGTAAAGTTCATTACCTGTTTCCTGATCGTATTCCTGCAGTCGGTACAGAGCGGGATGAACATATTTTATAAGTTTTTGTGGCTCTTCAAATTCATCCATCAGTTCATAGAATTCAATCTCTGAATAACGGTGTGTGCGATGTTCTGACGGGTATCTTCGATCCCATGAGATCTGTTTTTTCAGGGAATCAGGAATTCTTCGATTCCATTCGAGTACATCACGTGCCTGCTGATAAGCTGTACAAAATTCATCCATTCTGGAAAAGACCAGAGAGATTCCGACATCCAGATGAAGATCTGCCATAGTTTTTAACATCAGTTTCTGCGTATCTTCATATACGACAGAACTGCGGTCCGGAACAAGAAGTGCGATCGCATTGTCATGAAGTGTCATGTACGCTTCAGGAAAAATGTGCTGAATGACAGGACAGATCTGCTGTTTCAGTTCAGTTTCTTTCAAGGGTGACTGCGGCTGAACACAGAGTGCATACATTGCGTTTGACATATGGAGATGTGCAATGGCTTCTTTCAGAAGCTCTGCAGGTGTTCCAATAAGTAACGCTTCCAGAAGCTGCTGATCTGCACTGGAATAGCGAAGCAATTCTGGATGATAACGACTGACAACAAAGCTGATTGCGCGGCTTATATCACTCATGGCAGCCAGATGTTCGGTGGTAAAGGCGGTTACGCTTTCAATCATAAGTACAAATCCAACCTGAACACCATTCAGAAAAACTTTGGAACTGCATTTTCGATATGGTGATTCCGGGCAGGACACTTCGATCGCTTCAATATTTGCAGAAGAACTCTGTACTGCCTCAAGGGACATGACATTACTGATAAATTCATAAGTACAGTATCCTCGTTCGATATTTTCTTTCCACAAGACATCCGTAACAGGAATGGAAGTGGAATAGGAGAGAATGCGAAATTTTTTATCACAGAAAATCAGGCAGTTTCCGATTTTGATCGAGGCAAAATTTACAACTTCATCCACACTGTGAGTGGAATTTCCTTTTCGAACCAATTCTTCATAAAGACTTATCTGTTCCTGTGTCTGAATAAACTGTTTGGCGGCATTAAAAACTGCAAACAATTCATTTGCGTTTACTGTGGCACGGTCTGTGCATGCATAGGGAAACAGATGGTCCTGGCTGTCAACAAGAATACACTGCGAAGGCTGTGTATCCGGTGAAAGGACAGAGGAATAACCAAAATAAACGATATCTGTGGAATAGCTTGTCTGCGTTCCATCTAATAATTCTACATCACGTATTTCGTGCAAATCTGTTGAACAGTTCAATTTAATGTCAAAATTTTTTTCTCCTTTGAGATAATGATAAAGATTTGAAAACAGCATTTTCGCACCTCTTTTACTGAAATTGTGAAAAATATACAACGAAATGTTGATTTTTTATTATTATAGTGCGTTTTGCACAACTGCTCAATAGTTTTTTCTGTATCGATGCCGTTGTTTTTTTAACAAAGAAAATGCTATTTTATGCATAGTAATCAACGGGTAGTAATCAAGGAGGTATGCTCATGTATCAGAAAATTTTTGAACAGGGAAAAATAGGAAACGTTACATTTAAAAATCGTCTTGTAATGTCTCCGATGGGAACGAGCCTTGCAGAAATGGACGGAAGCCCATCAGAAGATATGATAGCATTCTATGAGGCACGTGCAGTTGGCGGTGCAGGGCTGATCATCCCGGAAATCGCAAGAGTAAATGATGTTCACGGTGCAGGAATGATGCGGCAGTTATCTGTCTCTAAAGACAGACATATAGGGGGGCTTGCAAAACTTGCAGCAGTGGTACACAAACATGGAACAAAAATTTTTATTCAGTTACATCATCCGGGACGTGAGACAGTAACTGCTCTTACCGGAGGCCCTGTAGTATCTGCTTCTGCAATTCCATGTAAATATCTTCAGCAGGAAACAAGAGCTCTTTCTACAGAAGAAGTAAAAGCTTTGATCCAGCAGTTTATTGCAGGTGGTGTCCGCGTAAAGAAAGCGGGATGTGATGGCGTGGAACTTCATGCAGCCCATGGATATTTGCTGCAGCAGTTCCTTTCACCTTATACCAATAAACGTGAAGACGAGTATGGCGGATCTTTTGAAAACAGACTTCGTATGATCACAGAGATTATAGAAGGAATCCGTGCACAGTGTGGACCAGATTTTCCGATTGGTGTTCGCTTAAGCGTTGAAGAATTCCTGGATAAAACAGGAGTGACAGAAGATTATATCCACATTCAGGATGGCGTGAAGATCGCTATGGCCCTTGAAAAATGTGGTATTGATTTTATTGATGTATCTGTTGGATTATACGAAACAGGAAACGTATGCGTGGAGCCGATATCTTTCCCACAGGGTTGGAGAAAAGATCTGATCAAAGCAGTAAAAGATCATGTTTCTATTCCGGTGATCGGTGTTTCCTGTATTCGTGAGCCACAGATTGCAGAGCAGTTTCTGGAGGGCAGTATTGTTGATTTTGTATCTATGGGAAGAAGCTGGCTTGCAGATGAAGAATGGGGACGTAAAGTACTGGAAGGAAGAGAAAATGAACTTTGCAAATGTATCAACTGTCTGCGCTGTTTTGAGAGCCTGAATGCATGGATGGGTGCCGGTATCCCGGCTGAATGTGCAGTCAATCCGCGTGCCTGTCGTGAACGCCGGTATGGAAATGCAGAATACGATTCGAAAGGACACAAAGCAGTTGTTGTCGGCGGTGGACCAAGTGGTATGATCGCAGCAAAGACACTTGCAGAACGTGGTGTAAAAGTAACGCTGATCGATCGTCAGAACGAACTCGGAGGAACAGTAAATCTTGCTAAGAAACCGCCACTCAAAGAACGAATGAGCTGGATCGCAGATTATTACAAAGTAGAATTTGAAAAATTGGGGGTAGAAGTAAAACTTGGTGTGGAAGCAACAGCAGAAAGTATTGCAGCAATGAATCCGGATGCTGTGCTTGTTGCGTCAGGTTCTAAATCCATTATTCCGAGATCTATTCCGGGCATTGATGGAGAGCATGTATATACCGTTGAGGAGATTCTTACGGGGAAAGCCGGACTCAAAGGAAAGAAAGCATTGATCGTTGGTGCCGGTGTTACCGGACTTGAGACAGCAGAATATCTCTGCCATGAAGGAAACACAGTGGTGCTCGCAGATATGCTTGAAAAAGTAGCTCCGAATGCAAACCATACAAATGTAGCTGACGTATGTGGAAGACTGAAAAAGTACAATGCACAGTTTATGCTGGCACATGCATTGAAAGAAATTAAAGAAAACGGTGTGATACTGGAAAGACTGAGTGACCATGAACTTGTTACCGTTGATGCCGATGCAGTTGTTCTTTCTCTTGGTTTCCGTCCGGACAATGGACTTGTTGAAGAATTGAAGGAAAAAGGAATCCCGGCGCAGGCAATCGGAAATGCAGTAAAAGACGGCACGATTGCTCCTGCTTCCAGAAGTGGATTTGAGGCAGCCAGGGCATTGTTTAAAACATCTGTAAGGACTCCGAGTTTTATCACGGCACCGGATGATATGCCGAATTTCGGAAAAATTTCTCTAATGAAAAATCAGGAAGGTGTTTATCTTGCATACCTTACAGATCCGGCAGCGATTGCCAGAATTTTGCCGCCACCGTTAAAACCATTTTCTGTGCCAGTAGTTACAGTGTCTGTATGCCATGTCAAGGAACCAACCTTTGCAGATGATTATTATGAGGCAATTCTTGGAGTTTACTGTACCTATGGAAAACAGCTTGGATTATATCCGATAGGTCTTGTTCTTGGAGGACCGGGAGCAGAGATGGCTGTTCAGTGTGGTCGTGATAATGGATCGATTCCTAAGAAACTTGGATCAGAATTTGTGATTCGTCGAAATGGAGAGCATATAACTGCACAGGTTTGCCGCCGTGGCACAGAACTGGTCAATATTGATCTTGAAGTTGGCGAGTATAACAATGCGATGACAGGAATGCTTTATCAGTTCCCGGAAGCCGGAAAGAAGACATATGGCGGTGGGTTCTATTTCCATCTTGACCGTGAACCGGATACAGAAGGAAAATCACACTTCCAGAATGGCGCACTTCTCCAGAACCTGTGCGAATACAATTATCATTCCTGGGAACCGGGCTTTGCAAGTGTTGAACTGAAATCATCTATCGATGATCCATGGGGAGAACTTCCGATCAGAACAGTGATTGGCGGAGCATATTCTTCAAATGATCTGATGGTTCATAAATTGAATTTGTGTGAAGAGATTGATGCAGATATTCTGGCACCATATTTACTTACTGCGCGTTATGATCGTACCGCATTTATGGAAACAGGAAGAAGATAAAGGAGGACATGAGCATGAAGTTAGAGAATAAAGTAGCGATTATTACAGGATCTACAAGAGGAATCGGAAGAGCAACCGCAGAACTTTTTGCAAAAGAAGGTGCAAAAGTAGTTGTAGTTGGAACCAAGGAAGAACTTGGAAAAGAAGTAGCAGAGGAAATCAAAGCAACAGGTGGAGAAGCTATTTTCTGCAAGACAGATGTAACATCTGATGAAAGCCTCGAGAATCTTGTTAAGACAACATTGGATGCATTTGGAAAGATTGATATACTTGTAAATAATGCAGGTGTAGGTGGAACAACTGCCAATATGAATCAGATCACAATGGATGAATGGAATACAGTGCTTGCTACAAATCTTACAGCACCGTTTGTTCTTTGCAAGAAGGTCATTCCGATCATGGAAGAACAGGGAGCAGGAACGATCGTCAATGTAGCTTCTATGGCTTCTACAGCGGCAGGCCGTGGCGGACTTGCCTATACATCTGCAAAACATGGTCTTCTGGGACTTACACGTCAGATGTCACTGGATCATGGACGTACAGGTGTGCGCATCAATGCAGTGCTTCCTGGACCGATCGCAACAGAAATGATCGCACGTGTACTTGCAATTCCGCAGCATCCGGTAACCATGAAAATGGGAATGAGCCCGGCAAAACGCCCTGGAGAACCGATTGAAGTTGCTCAGGCGATCGCATTCCTCGCATCCGATGATGCAAGCTTTATTCATGGCGCAGCACTGGCTGTAGATGGCGGTTATACAATCTTCTAAAAAATCATTCAGAAGAATTATACTAAAAAGACCCCAACGGTCTGAAATCAGGTCGTTGAGGTCTTTTTGGTATGTAGTGGTATATAATATAGGAAGTTCCACTTTTCATACAGAAATATAAGTAAAAAGTATTACGATATACGATCAGAATTCTTCCGGATCATCTTCGGAACTTCCGCCGTTTCCACCGGAAACATGGATTCCATTGATCTCGACGTCACCTTCCATCGGGATTACAATGCATTTGCGTCCGTCAATGATCTGTGTCTCAATCAGCATCGCACGGTCCGGGTCGACATGGATCACAACATCCGGTGTCTTGATCTCTGTACGCCGCGTGTTGGTGATATTGTTTGCCATGAGAGCGGCGTTTTCGCCTGCAATTGCCTCATAAGTCTGATCAAATGTTTCGAGTTTTTCGTCCTCTACGCCGCACTCTTCGAAGAGACGTTTTACCTCCGGTTTGGTCAGAACAGCAGGCTCCGGAGAATCTTTCTGCGATTCCACCCATTCATTGAGCTTTTCGTGGATGTTCATAACGGTATCGTAAGCACAGTCATCACCGAGGGTTTCTTCTACGAGCGCATTAAAAGAATCTCTCTGTCCGCCCGCAGAGAGCGGAGTCGTGCATCCGAACATTTCATCTACGAAAGTACTGCGAAGCTGCTCGGCATTTTTGGTGTAATACAGAAGTCCGTGAATATCTGTACTGCGGTCGTTAAATACCGGGAAAAGGAAGCCCAGATCCGGCATTTCCACGATCCAGTCACGGATACGGTCTTCGATGTTGTTGGTTTCTGCATTGTAGCACAGTCCCGCTTTGGAAAGGTTGACCGGACAGATACTGCAGAGGATATGATCGTAGATCTCATCAGAAGCATCAAACATTTCCAGGTTGTCAGAAGATTTTCCTGGTACATCGTAAGCAGAATGAATCAGGAGAATCAGATAATTTTCTCCGTAGTCGTAGGACTGGATCACTTTGTCATAGAAGGCATCCAAAAGGGCATCGTCGGTAAGGCGGCTGGAGCGCAGGCGCATGAGAAATTCCTGGGTTCCACCGTAGGCTTCCGTGGCAAGGGGAAATTCCATATTTAAAAGAGTGCGTCCCAAGCTTCCAGAAAAAGTTTTCCGGAAAATCTCAAAGTATTTAAAAATTTCTTCTTCCGGGAGAGAAAGAAAAGCATCCTTGATCTGGGCAATTTTGTTTTTTTCACCGTCTACATAGCATCCGCACAGCCTGGTAATGGCGCAGTTGTCAGGGGTAAGCTGTTTCTTGATTTCACTGATTTCTTTCTTGTTCATATGTATAAATGACCTCTTTCCAAAA
>OGCN01003855.1_pt1 | contig 13806 bp, 10 predicted proteins | sample 1570181 | NCBI WGS metagenome assembly OGCN01 (sample SAMEA4370584, study PRJEB24528) | human gut metagenome | reverse complement strand
TTCGGAAGATCAGTGCGCCACAGATTAAAACGACTGCCTTGAGTCCTACATGAGACAGATATCCGATATTTACAGTCGCACCAACCAGTACGAATAAGAATACCTCTGCTGCCACCCATAATTTCCCGCATTTCACAGATATCCTTTTTGCCACCGGTTCCCTGTATTTCTGCAGACTGACACCCAGAAACATCACCGCGATCAATGCAGAAAATGTAATTGCCGTTGTCATATGATCTTCCGCTGCTACCAATAGGAAGGAAATACTAAGCATGATCAATACCTTTACCGTATCACGGATATGTACTTTTTCATAATATTTTGCAAGAAGCCAGCCGGTTAATAATCCTATGACAATTCCCAAAATGATCGATACCGGAACATTCAGGAAACTTACCACAGATACGCCTTTTCCCTGCATAATTCCCGTAAATGTCGTAAACAGCACAATCACATATACATCATCCACGGATGCTCCGGCCAGGATCAACTGTGGGATTCCTTCCTCAGTCCCATATCCTTCTTCCATTAATTTCACCATACGGGGCACAACAACAGCCGGTGAAACTGCGGCAAGAACAGAACCTAAGATCGCCGCTTCCAATAACGAAAGTCCAAGTAATCGCGGTGCCAGAACCAGCATACCTAAAAGTTCAAAACTTGCCGGCACAAAACACATCATTACCGCAGGACGTCCGATTTTCTTAAGTCCCGAAATATCAAGTCCCAATCCGGCCCGCATCAGAATGATGATCAGTGCCATTTTGCGAAGTTCCGACGAAATATTCAGGATATTTTCATCCAACAAGTTCAACACATATGGCCCAAGAACAATACCGGTGAGCAACATTCCCAAAAGTCCCGGCAGTTTTAATTTTTTACAGATCCAGCTCATACTCATACCACAGAGCAGGATCAGTGCAATACTTAATAACATAAAAATTCCTTCTTATTCATCTTTTTTAAACCAGAACAATAAATCCCTCCGCATTAATTTTTCCATTAAATTCAGATTCGGGTCCGAATGCTCCAACTCTCTGGAATAGCGGTATACCGTATCTACCACATCTTCCATCTCCAGCATCTTCTCATTCTTCAGCCACTGTGCCATCAGAAGTTCATGGATCAAAAGCACACTGACTACTGCCATCTGTACCTTCACATATGCCTCTCCGTCATAGACTGCACCGCAGAAATAGGTACTGATGAAATATACCAGGAGCTGCTCATACCAGATTTCATAGTCCGGCATGTGTGTATTCAGCCATGTGTGGAATTCCTGCTTATTCTTTGTATACTGTTCTTTGTACTTTGTACATTGTTCTTCACTATCGCTACAACCAATATCTCCGTAGAGTAAACTTTCTGCCTCAAGAAGATGTGGTTCCCAGTCATCCCTTAAGCGTTCCATCAGATACTGATTCTGGAACATTTTCTTAGTAAATGCATAGTCCTCATCTTCTGATAATTTTGCTTCCACAAACCGAATCGCCTTCTCTGTCTGATATTTTTCAAATACATCATCTATGGAAAATATATCTTCTCTTTTGATCCGCACCTGCAGATCATGGGCGATTGAAAGCACCAATCCTACACGCAGATTCAGCTTCTTGCTTCTGTCCTGAAGGATATCGATCATCACTTTTCTTGCATCTACCAGTTTCGAATACAGAAACGGATCAAAATCATCATATTCTTCTTCCTTGTTACTTTCATAAGTCAGAAAACGCACCGGTTCCTTTTTACCAAGCAGAATCCTTGCCACCTCCGGACAGGATACAGACAGTGTCATCTCCCTGACATCTTCAAATTCTTCCACATGCCTCGGGTACATCTTACAGGTTCTGCAAAGACTTTTTTCGCCAAGCGCAGTATACATATCACAGAGATTCTGTTCATTTAAGAATGCACAGCGCTTATTCTTATCCTGTTTAAATGTACCTTCTTTCCAGTTAATCGATTTTCTGATTCTTTTTTTGAATGATCCGGTTACTTTTTTATATTTTTTCAGTGCTGCTTCGTCTGCCACAATCTGCCAGCCGGCACAGCAGGTATCTTCACATTCTCCTGCAATGCAGGAAAATTCATGATAATAGTCTGGTATTGTATATAACATTATGCTACCTCTCTTTCCAACTTTACACAGTATAACACAATTTTTATCTCAATACATTCAAGCTGTCCGGCTTTGTAGATTTTCATAATTTTTTCATTAACTAAGCCAGCAATACTTCGCTTAACATTCCATATACACTATCCGGAAGATGCATAGCCTGTATAATTCCAAGCACTTCACTGGATGTTTTTCCTTCTTTCATATAAGCATATATCTTTTCTTTTACTTCATATTCGATTTTTGCCTGATATAATAATGCAAATATTTCTGCTGGTTTATTATTTTCCCTCAAAAGGTATCCTTTAGAAAAACTTATCGTGATCTGTTCTGTTACTTCCGTTTCCGGAATATTTACCTGACATATATGACGCTTTTCATCATATATTCTTTCTGTTTCTATCGCCTTTCCTCCAACTGTAACCTCGAGATTATCCACATCCGCAATTCCATAAAATTCCATTTTCCATGTCCTACGCTTTGGAATAACATCAAGATTTCCATTTGCCGGATGGATTATAAATTCATTTTCATTTATCCATTCCAGTTTTGTCTGCGCCCAATTTTCTTCTTTATCTTCACATGTATCTCCTGTATCTTCCATCAGTATAAATGCATTCTTTTTGCCCGGAACGATCTTAACTGCAAGTTCTTTTGGATTTTCCACACTGTTCGTATACTCTGTCAGATCTGTCAACGGAATAATTGCACCTTCCTTTGCCAGTACCGGAATATCCTCCAGCGACCGGTAAAGTTCCAGCATACGTCCACCGTCATATTTCAGTCCGCTAAAGATATCATACCATTTACCCTCCGGAATCCATGCTTTTACACACGCTGTCCCAGCTGCTTTATCCGTCGGCTCTGTAATCGGACATACAACCAACTCCGTTCCAAAATAATACTCATTTGGCACTTCATATGCTTCCGGCTGCTCTGGTTCCAGGTAATACATTGGACGTATCAATGGCTGTCCGTCATGAGAGGCATGATAATTCATCGTATAAAGATATGGAATCATTTCATGTCGAAGCTTCAAATAGCGTTTCATAATATTTTCCGATACTGCATTATAATTCCACGGTTCCTTTCCGGTGAATGCACTATTCGAACTGTGCAGACGCATAATTGGAGAGAATACACCAAACTGTATCCATCTGGTGGACAATTCTTCATCTCTGTATCCTTTCATGTGGCCGCCGATATCATGACTCCACCACCCATATCCCACATTACTTGCGTTCGCTGTAAAATATGGCTGAAATGCCAGAGATTCCCAGCTAATAATCGTATCTCCGGAAAATCCGACTGGATACCTGTGACTTCCCATTCCCGCGTATCTGGAAAATGTTAATCTTCTTTTTCCTCTTCTTCCACTATCCAGATAATGGTAATGATTCAACATCCACAGCGGATCCAGTCCCGGTATTTTAGACAGTCCTCCCTGCTGCCAGTCCAGCCACCAGAAATCCACTCCCTCTTCTTCATTTGGATGATGTAAGTATTCAAAATAAGCTTTCAAAAATTTTTGATCTGTAACATCAAAGTTCACAGGCTCTTCCTTTTCCCAGTCTCTCCCCATAGCTTCTGCCATCTCTTTATATTTTTCTTCATGAGCCTGCACGCCTCCTGCGGGATGCACATTTAATGTTACCTTTAATCCATGGTCATGGAGCCAGGTCATAAATTCTTTCGGATCCGGGAACAGTTCTTTGTTCCATGTGTAGCCTGTCCATCCGCTTCCGTATTTCGGATCAATATCAACCAGATGCCAGTCCATATCAATCACAGATACGGAAAAAGGAATTTCTTCTTTCTCGAATCTTGTCATCAATGCTTTATATTCCTGATCATTGTAACGGTAAAATCTGCTCCACCAATTTCCAAGTGCATACCGTGGAAGCAACGGTGTCTTTCCAGTGAGATGATAGTAGTCTTTCAGACAATGCTCATATTCATGTCCATACCCCAGGAAATAAATATCAATACAATCTTCCTTTCTCGGCTCTACCCATCCATCTTCTGTTATTACAAGTGACCTGCTGTCATCTAAAATTCCATAACCAAACCTTGAGATGATTCCATGCTCCAGCTCAATCGCACCATCTGCTTCATCCAGCGTTCTTGCTGTTCCTCTGAGATCTGTTGCCTCTTCTCCGAAATGCCAGATGCTATGGTAGACACTGATATTTCCTCTGACTTGAACCGACAGACCGTAATCGGTAAATTTCTGCTTATTATAAACAAGATGAATCTTATCTGTAATAATCTCCAGTGATTCCTCATTTTCTATTACCTGATATTCTGGCACTTTGAATTTACGATCTATCACACATTGTGTTGCTCTGTCTTCAAACTGTCCATCTTCACAGTACTCAAGTCTTATCATTTCTTCTGTTAATACTGTGAATCTATATTTTTCTCCCTGGATAATCGCTGCGTCTTCCGCATGCCCTTCTGTTTTTATTCTATATAATTCTTCCATCTCTTATCTCCTTCTTATCAATATCATACGGTTCCATATAAGGAAGAATCAGATGCTGATAGCTATTATGACATTAAAAAGTGTCGACCCTTCTGATCCTTTCTGTAAGGCAAGTGGCAGTTTTGTCCAAAATATTGTTAACGCTAACCTCATTAACAAAACTAGCACTCTCAAATTTATCTGTCAACTTTTCAACTTAAATACACTTTTTTCTCTATTTTGTCTAATTTCCAGCGATGTTTTTTGTATATTATTACGTATTTTTATTTCTTTTTAGAATAATCTATAAGATATATTCTTTTTTTGATATAATAAATTCATATATTTTAGATTAGCGCTAACCTGTCGGGAGATTATTTATGGTAACTTTAAAAGATATCGCAGAACGTGCCGGTGTCAGTATGATGACCGTGTCACGTGTTATGAATAGTAAGGAAGGAAAAGTATCTGAAAAAACTGCATCAAGAATTCGTTCTCTCGCGGACGAAATGGAATATATTCCCAATTCGTCCGCAAGAAGTCTGGCTGCTAAATCTTCTCAGATAATTGCTGTTATCCTTAGAGATTCGAATACGTTTCATCCTCTTTCTGATCCTTATAATGCCTCTTTTTTAGGATTCATTACAAGAGAAATACAAAAGCGTGGCTTTTATGTCATGATTCATTTCGTTCAGGATTTTTCAGACATAACATTTCGTCTTCGTTCCTGGAATGCCGAGGGTGCCATTTTCCTTGGAGTATTTGACGAAGAGGTTCAAAAAATTCAAAACAGGAACAAAATTCCTCTGGTCTTTATAGACAGTTACAGTAATGTACGGCAACTTATTAATATCGGAATCGATGATTACAAAGGCGGACAACTTGCAGCTGAATATTTTCTTAAAAATGGTCATAAAACACTTGGATTTGTCGGTCCTTTTACGAAAACAGGAGGGGTTATTTCCAAACGCTATCAAGGCTTTTCTGATACTTTACTGGCTCATCAGATAACACTTTTCGATAAACATGTCTACGATCTGGAACATATGGATCCGCAGGATATCATCGATTCTATTTCGCACGATTCCTGCCCACCAACAGGTCTTTTTGTATTTTCCGATGAGACGGCCTTACAACTGATCAATATTGCTTCCAACAAAGGATGGGATATCCCTTCCCGCCTGTCGTTTATAGGTTTTGACGATCTTCCGTCCTTTTGTACTTTTTCTGACAAGCTTACGACCATTCATCAGGATATTTTCCGTAAGGCAGAAACCAGTTGTAATATTCTTTTCGAACACATTGCAACACCTGACAAGCCAAGTGAGAACATCACGCTTGATGTCAGACTTGTCGAGCGAAATTCCGTATGCAGGCTTTCATAGTCAACAAACCCCCGGGCTCTTTAGGAGGAAAAGCCCGGGGGTACGACTGCATAACTTACATATATTTTAAGGGTTCTCAAGGATTTACTGTAGCTATAATTATTTTATAAAGCTTACATGCTTACAGATTTCTTCTGTAGCAGCATCTTTCTTCTTATTGTATTCAACCTTTCTTTCTTCAAAGAGGTTATCTCCGTTTGCATCGATCGATACGATCAGTGGTCCGAATTCTTTACATGCGCGCTCTGTATTTTCTTTCATACCACCTTTACCGATGATCACACGTACACCAGTCTCTTTTACGAATTTGTACTCGACTCTCTAATCTTCTTTTTTTCGCTTCCATCTCTCCACCGCAGTCAGCACTCCAGCCGATATACCGGACATTGCTGCCAGAACTGCAATCGGTGCTACATCTTCTGTCTTGACCGGATAGTTCCGGTAAATGGCCGTTTTTCCCGTCGGAGCTATCTCCGGCGCCTGTTCTTTTACCGAATTCGTAAATATAATCTCGTACGATTTTCCTTCTGTTCCTTCTTTTTCCCCCCAGACTACTGCTTTCGGTTCTCCGGATTCTGTACTGGTCACCCGTACCGTCACATCATATACTGCCGTATCATAAGTAACATCTGTCACATTAGCGGACTTCTGATAAATCTTATAGTGATAATCTTCCGGTTCTTCATAGCGTATCGGTCCAAAGCTTTGCTTCTCGTTTTTTCCGATCTGAAGTTCTGTCCGGTCCGGCACTGGTATGCCAGCTTTCTCCGGCTCCAGCACGATTGTTCCTGCCGCACCTTGTACACTTACCGGAATCTGGATCTCCACATTCGGTGTTCCGGCATACACTGGAACTGCCATTGTACTGCCTATCCACATAAATAACATTACGCCCGCAGCTGCTATTTTCTTCACACTTCTATATCTTAGAATCTTCACTGTTTTTCTGCCACCTCCCTCTCTAATTTCCCGATCAGAACTACACGACCATTCGTCTCTGCCTCCGAGCACGTTGATAAAGCAATCAGCGAATTCTCATCCGCCACATTTACATCACGATACTGGACTGCATTCGCCTGAATATAATCAAGCAGATCCTTCAGATTCTCCTTGCGGTATCCATCCGGATGGTAAATCTTTGCATCCGCTGCAGTCACTTTCATACAGGCAAAGAACCGGATTTTCCGTGTTGCATCTGTCAGATAGAGCTTTCCTTTTTGGTGCGTTTCAAAATATTCTTTATTCGTGAAATCTACCACATCCGCAAACATTCCACCATTTTTCATGTTGTGTCCATAGACCAGATTATATGGATCGGAGAAATCATCCTTGTTCAGGCATGACAGAAAGATTGCTCCCGACAGTTCGAATTCCCCATATACATTCTTATTAATATATTCCATATCATCCTGCCCCTGCACCACCGGATAATCGATGTTGGTCTTCGGCACCTGAATCCAGGCTTTCACATCCGGATTCAATTTTTTCAGATCTTTCAGCGTCGGATTATCCTCTCCATCATCTGTCGGCCGAAACTTCAACAGTTCTTCATCTGCAAATGAATTGGCATAGATCTTATAAGTATCCCATAACGAATACATTCCATAAGAAAGCATCAGAAGGATCAGGATTCCTGCCATGATACTGAGTATCCGATTACCTACTCTTGCTGCCATCGCTGCCTTTTTCATTTCGCCACTTCCTCTCTAATGCTTTCTTATATCTTCTATCTGCTTTTTTCGCCCAACCGATTAGTCAATATCCATGTCTTTTACACGTTTTCTTCTGAAGAACAGAAGGCTGGATACAATTGCTGCACCGATCAGTGCGATATATGGAGCAATATGAAGGAAAATTCCGGTTGGAGAGTTTGTTGTTTTATCATTTACAACAGTAATGTTCTTGTCGCCATTGTCTGCGGTTGTTCCTGCACCGGTTGCGATTGTTCCTGCTGTCGTCGATGTCTTTACATTATCAATGGTTGTTGTATAGCCATCATCTGCATAACTAGCCTCTGTTACCGTATATTCATCTGTCTCTGACAATCCAAAGATCTTTGCTGTCTCATTATCTTTCAATGTAATTGTCTTAGCCTCTCCCGACACCAGTGTGGTCGGAGCTTTTCCATCTGAAAATGTTACATAATACTGCTCTCCTGCTGCTCCGTCTACTTTTATAGTAAATTTAAAGTCTTTATTACGATTTCCCTGATTACCGGTAACCTCTTTCTTTACGGTCAGATCTTTCAAAGTATTGTGCTGACTGCTGTAATCATTCGTGAAAACTCCCTCACCCTTTGACTCCGGATTATTTTTATCTGCAAACAGATAAGAGCTGACTTCCAGATTTCCGTCATCATCGGATGTTACATACACATCAAAATACTTCTGTTCTGTGGTATAAGCAACACCTTCATACGCATTTCCGTCCTTGTCCGCTGCAACCTCACTTACTACATAGCGAAAGATTCCGGGTTTTGCATCCTCTCCTTTTGTGAATACAGATTCATTAACATTAAGCTTTGTCGTTCCTACTGTAATTTTCTCATTTCCAATATCGCTGTCCGCCGGTACCGATGCAATGACATCCTCATCCAAAGTTACCCCCTTTGCCGGTCCTGCATATATTGCCTCCTGATTCTCACCTGCCGGCACTGCCGTTCCTGGAGCAACGGTAAATTTAAATGTAGTCTTCGGTGCATATATATTACTTTCCTTCGTAATCTGTTTTGTGATCATCGGAGTTTTCTTAACTTCAGTTTCGCTATCTGAACTTTCTGCCGCTGACACCTGCATTCCGAGCATTGCTGTCATCATTATTCCGGCAGCCGTAACAGTGGATACTTTTTTTAACATTCTCTTTTCCATCATTTCTTTTCCTTTCTTTTTCCATGTTCTGCAATCATGTTACTGATTTTACAGGTTCGATCTGCGAAGGACGGTAATCACTCTTCCCTTTATATCCTTTGCATTGACCGCACCAAAGTATCTGCTGTCTTTTGCACCTTCACGGAAATCACACAGAATGAAATACTGGTCTTTCTTTACTTTCACCGGATAGGATATGCCATCCACATAGGCCGGTGTCTTATAAAAAATATCCGGCTCATTCACAATGCTTCCGTTGATCTTCAATTCATTTTTGTCTGTAATCGCTACCTTATCTTTCTCTCTCGCCACAATACGCCCTGTATACAATGTCCCCTCTTTTTGAAATACCACAACATCCCGGTCGGAATATTTCCGTTCCAGCCTGTAATATAAGAGCAGATCTCCGGCACATATTTTCGGGGACATATCCTGATTCTTTGCAGAAGTCATTCCAAAAATCACGCCAAACAGGACCGCCAGCATCACTGCCAGCATGAGTAAACGGGTAAAGAACAGTATGATCTCTCTTTTTTCTTTCATATATGCTCCTTGTCAGATGTTATTCTCCTGTCGGATCTCCCCATTTGCGAATTCCGTATACCAGTCCGAAAAATGCCAGCATTCCGAATGCTGCCCCTGTCATGACCATATACGGAGCCGAAGTCTGCCGGATTCCGGTTGCCGGCTCTACTTCTTTCGTATTTGTAAATGTCAGATCTGTATTTTCTGATAGCATATCCGAAAGTTCTTTTTTACCATTGTCCAGTTTCTGTTCCTCTTCTTCCGAAACTTTTTTTGTAATCTGCACATCATAGTCTTCCGGTTCTTCGGAAACGATATATTCTACACCATATGGCATCGTCATCTCGATTTTTTCCATATGCCTCAGCTGGAATGTATAGACTCCATTTTCTACCGCAACTGCGTTTTTTAATTCTTCCTCACTGACTGGATTGCCCTGTGCGTCATATTTCACATAGCTGATTCCACCTGTATAGGATTTCCCGTTCAGCTTTGTCTGCACCTGGAACCGAAAGGCGTGGGTACGGTCTCCCATGTTGCCGCCGACTCTCTTTGCAATCGTCAGTACGCGGTCACTCCGGATATACCGGTTGACGAATTTTGCTTCCGATGTTGTACTTCCTGCAATCTGCCCGGATATTTCCTTTGTATCCGGTGATACCGTCAGATCATATCCATCCAGTACGGCATCATTTTCATTTACTTTATATGTTGTTCCCGGTGTCAGATTGGTAAATGTATATTCGTATGCGTTGTTTTCTGCATTCCATACCAGTCCGTCTGTATTCAACTTCAGTTCTTTTGTCTCTGTTTTTCCGTCTGGTTTCGTCAACGCACAGGTAAAGGACAGGTTCTGTAATACCTTCTGCAATGCTTCCTGGTTATCTTCCAATCCTGTAATAGCTTTCGAAAATTTTAAATTGCCCGGATGTACTTTTATGACTGGTTTCTTGTAATATTCTGTATAGTTCTGTTCTCCATACTTGTACATCAGTACTGCATGTTCATTTTGGTTCGAATAGAATCCGGTGCCTCCTGCATATGTTCCGGTTCCTGCATCTGCCTGATCTGTGTAGCCTGATGTTCTGTATTTTTCATATGCCGTTTCTGTCGGCTGGATCTTGGCAATGACTTCATAGGTATAGCCTTCCTGCAGTTTATAGTCTGCCGGAAATTGCATTTTAACGGATTTTGATGCAGAATCATAAGAAGCCGTGATTCCAAGATCTGCTGCATTAACCGGGTTTCCGGATGCATCAAAAATCTGCACCTGTGGTGCAAGGACATTTCCATCTGCCCCCTTCACCATCTCAACATTCTCACTCAGCGGATCGGAAATCGTGACATTTGTACATGCCAGTTCTGTGATCTGTTTCTGAATGTCATCGAATGCCTTGTTCAGATTCGCCAGCGTTGTTCCGGCATAAGATGCATGTTTTCCGGCTTTGACTGCTGAATTGGCAAAGTCGGTAAGTTTTTTGTAATTCCCTGACGGTCCTACACCGACCGTGAAAAAATAATCGGTCTGCATATCAGCGACTGCATCTTTTCCTGCCTTCAGACTCTTTCCATCTTCGTCGCTGCTTCCATTGCCTTCTGTATAACCGTCTGATCTATATCGGAAGGTTGGATCTCCATCAGATACGAAGATCACTGCTGTCTTGGCATTCTGTCTTTTCCCATTCAGCAATCCTTCCGCACTTCTGATCCCGGCCTGATAATTGGTTCCGCCGTCCGATTTCGGAGAAGTCTGATCCATGATCGCAGATGCCTGATTCGTCCAGTTTACAGCAATCTTCGCATCATTCCATGCATCATCCCTATATCCACCAGGCCAGTAGTCACTCTTATTTCCACTAAACGTCACAAGCGCAAATCTGACATCCAGATTCTCATTATTCGCCAGTGTATTCGTCATGCTGTTGATTGCCTGACTTGCCGCATTCCTTCTTTCCCCGTTATTTTCCCAAGTATTCTGACTGTCACGATCCATCGGATAAGCCATACTTCCGGATCTGTCCAAGACATAGATGACATCCAGCGGCGCTTTCGAAGACTCGCTGTTTACTTTTCCTTTTACTGTCAATTTCAGATCATAGGTTCCATCAGCATTCTCTGTCACCGTCTTTTCATGCTCCAGAGACATGCCAGAATCCGACGACTCTTCTCCCTCGGCATGCACCTCCCTGATACTCCCTCCCACGGGCAGCAGTACCAGGATCGCAGCCGTCAGTATAGTAATGATTTTCTTTATGCTCTTCCGGCTGATAGTATGTCCCATAACGCTCCTCCATTTCTGTTTCATTTGAATGTGGCTGTTTTTCTTTACCCTCATAGTATTCTTATGTAGGAGGATGGGATTTTATTCCAGAATTTCTATTTAATGCATTATGGCGGCTGTCACCGAGGGGAAATTCTAAAGCAAAAAAGTTGACCTAAAAACAAGCTCACAAAAAATCCAAACTCGACATTCGGCTCAGACAGTGGATTTTTTGTGAGCAAACGGTCAACTTTTTACTTAATCTTTTTTCTGATATATCTTTCATAAATTCTAAGGGCTTTTTGTTTTTCTACAAATATTTTTTCATATCCTGAATCAGTTTTTCACACGTCTTTTCAAATTTTTTTGCCAGTAAAATGCTTTCTTTTTCTGCCTCCGAATAACGATTTAATTTCTCTGTAATGGATTTTATTCCCATATTGGCACCATCAATCATCATTTCTGCTATTTTCGAAGTGTCGTCATTGAACATCATCTTTACTTCGGCACTGATCCATGCAAATGTCTCTGCTGCCTTTTCTGAAAACTTTTCTTCCTGAAGTTTTCCTTCTGATAATCTTATCGATTCTCTCTCCATCTTTTCATAATCTTCTTTATATTTAGAGAATAACTCCTGCAATTCCTGATTTTTCAGATATACTACCAGCTGCTCGATGCTGTTCACTGCCATCCTGCAGCCCGAATTACACTCTTTCAGAATCTCATATGTTGATGTGTCCATAATACTTCCTCCTTTTTTAGATAGTCTGCTATCTTTTTATAGTTTTTCTTTCTTCATTACATAATCTTTCTTTTATAGTATTTCTCAAATTTTATTTTTTATGTCTTTAGACTAAAAAAGCCCTTGCAGATATCATTTTTATATCCGCAAAGGCTTTTCTTTCTCTCATATTCTTAATTTACCATAAAATAATTCAGACTGATTTCATTTGACGCAACATCCGCAAGGTTGACACAACTGTTTCCCATACGGTCGATCAGATGCAGGATATTTGTAAATGGTGCTGTCAGGCTTGCTTTACATTTTCCTTTATTGACACGCTGTACATGCGCTTTTCTCATCTTCAGATCCAGATCCATGATCTTATCTTTCCGTTTTATCAGCTTCTCGATCTGCACTGACTCATCTCCCTGTAATGCCTTAAGTGAATCATTGAACATCTTCTCCAGTGTCTTCAGACTCTTATGCAGTTCATCCATCGCTTCCGGCGTATATTTGTACCGATTGTCTACCTTTTCCCGTACACATTTTGCGACTTCTACACTCAGCGTTCCCATACGTTCCACATCGCTCAAGATGTACATGAGACTCGCCGTCTGTGCTGCCTGCTGCTCTGTCATTGTTCCGGCGGAGAACAGGGAGGCCAGATATTCTGTGATCTGATCCGTCAGTTTCTTGATCTGTACTCCTTTTTCCTGCAATGGTTCCAGTTCATTCATGTCTTCTGTTTTGACGATTGTGATCGTATCTGCCACAACCACTTTCACCATTTCACTCACACGAAGGATTTCCTTTGCAACCAGCTGAAGTGCTGCTGCCGGCTGACTGATGATCTTGTCATCCAGAAATACAGGTTTTGCAGGATCCATATCGACTGCTTTTCCGTCCGGAATCAGCGTCATAACAATCTTTACCATCACATTGATCAGGCAGACCCATATAAGTGTCATTATAATGTTGAATAATGTATGTGCATTTGCAATCTGTCTTGAGATCACTTCAATCTCCGGTCCTTTCGGAGAAATGTGCTGGATCAGTACTGCAAATGGTTTCACAAACCAGATAAATAACAGACATCCGGAAATGTTGAAAATACAGTGTGCAACTGCGGTACGTTTCGCATCTTTTGTCTGACCGATACTTGCCAGAAGTGCTGTAATTGTAGTACCGATATTATCTCCAAGCAGGATCGGGATTGCTCCTGCAAGTCCAAGCATACTTGTCACGCCGTCAGGTCCCGGCTGTGATGCAAAGTTCTGCAATACTGCGATCGTTGCACTACTACTCTGTACCACCAGTGTCATAAGCGTTCCGACAAATACGCCAAGTACCGGAATATGTGCTACTCTTTCGATCAGGTCCGTGAACACCGGGCTGGATGCCAGCGGTTTCATGACATCTCCCATGGTCTCGATTCCAAGGAATAACAGACCAAATGCAAAAATTGTCT